>RWZD01000008.1_pt1 | contig 161587 bp, 253 predicted proteins | sample 2187771 | NCBI WGS metagenome assembly RWZD01 (sample SAMN10531866, study PRJNA481165) | viral metagenome | isolation source: viral particles purified by filtration and ultracentrifugation from about... | place: USA: Tennessee
TTAAGGGGGATAGAGAAGTTTTTGTAGGTTAACGGTGTAATTGGGTATAATAGGGGATAAAATCTTTTTTCGATTATGAAATTTTCATTTCACTTTCATATTTTTTTATGAAATTTTTACAAAAAATTTTTACACATGATTATTTTTTCTCCACATGTGTAAAATGTTCATTTACTCTTATATATTATTAAGATGGTGTTATAATGGTTATTATAGCACCATTTGTGCATGGGGTGGGGGGTTAAAAACATCAGCCAACCGACCAAATTTACAAAAATTTTCGCCTAGTAGTCATCTCTCACGAATGAATTAAATTTTCCACTTTATACCAATTTCCCCTAATTTTCATCGTATATGTCATCGAACCTTCACTATCACATTCCCCATTCCATCTCTATTCCTCTCACATCAACTTTTACCCTCTCACCTATCTCACTCCTCTATATTTTACCCTCACACACATTTTATCCCCTATTATACCCAATTACACCGTTAACCTACAAAAACTTCTCTATCCCCCTTAATTAAACTCTCACATCATTTCTCTATATTCCCCCTATATACTCTATACTTTCCCCCAATATTATAATAATTATCCACTATAACACATACACACACCGGGGGGTATATTTTATCCCAATAAAAAAAGAGCAGCTATATTAGCTACTCTACCCATATGTTTATATATTCTCTTATACAGTTTACTCTTCTTTCCCTGTTTCTTTCTTCTCTACCACTTCTGCACTCTCGCCTTCAACTATAACCGCATTAAATAGTTCATCATAATCTTCCTCAGCCATTAAGACACCTTCACTCTTAATATGCTCCCCTGCCTCAATATCCAAAACTTCATCAAATTCAAAGAATATATGATTACCCTTAACCCCTAAATAACCTACAACTGTTTTACCATCTACTACCTCAACTAGAAGAGGATTTCCTAACACATTAACTTTCTCACCATAATAGTCACTAAAAGACTCTTTACTATCTATAACCTCTTTTAAATCCACACTTTCTTCTTGATTACATCCTACTAAAGCAATTAAAGTAAATAATAATGAAATCCCAATCTTTTTCAATACTCCAACCCCTATTAAATTATAATATAATACTTTATAATAAGTTAAACTTATATTAATATAACATATTAGGTACTTTATTCCAATAAAAAAGTAGTAGATTTAATCCACTACTTCAAATACATTATTATTTCTTTTTAAACTTATCAACTAATTTCTCCATCCCAGTTTATAACTTCCTTAAATGGAGTTAGCACGTATTTTTCATAATCTCTAATTAACCACATTATATACTCAACTAAGCTCTTATGAACCCCCATAATATGTCTAGCTGGTTTTACAACCTCAAACAATGGTTTTCTATTTCCTTCATACTCACTAACTTGAGTTTCAATGAATAGCTCTCCATCTACTTCGTATCCCATTTGCACATCTACTTGATACTCCATGTATCTACTTCTCACTATTTTTTTAATATATTTCATTTCCATCTACTCCTCATTTATTATTTTCAAATTTTCCAATAAGTATTTCACTATCCATTAATATATCCCATACAATTTTAAAACTTTCACTTCTCCAAGCTGTCATAGCAAATGTATGAACTCTATTAGTATAATGGTAATGATTCATTTTAATATGTTCTTTAGCATCTTTCTTTGTAAGAAATAAAGTATCTTTATGAATAAAATGAACCTGCTCTTCTGGAATTAAATAAGCACCTTCATCTATAAAATCTTTAATCCATCCTAAAGCAGAAAATTCACATGTAACATTGTCTAAATCATCTAATGCTTCCTCAGTAAGCTCACTACCCAAAATAGATTCATCAGCCTCAATTTCTTTTCTCTCTTCCTCTAAGAATTCGTTTACTTCATACGCATCTCCATATTCTGGAATATAAACCGAATATCTCTCTGCATTTCCTTCGATTGTTGGAACCCATTTATAATCTCCTACTACCCAAAACCGTGGAGCAGCTTGAATATCATTATCATGCTCATCTTCATATTGCATTTGTTTTCTCAACTCATTAAATTTCTCTATTTTTAATTTATCTTCTTTATTCATAATTATCTCCTTTTCTGTAAAACTGTTATATCTTACCATGGTGACGTTTTGTAACTTTCATGATAAATTATACTAGATATTAAATTAAATTAGCTCATGGCAAGATATAGATGTTCTACATATATTATTATATAATTTTAAAAGACTAACCAGTCACTGGAATCATTTTCTGAATCATTATCTTCAAGTGTATTTTTATCATCTTCTTTGTGTTCATAGCCGTATTCCTTCATGAAACGATTGTTTATTCCAATCTCACTCACCCATAAATTCATTTTACTTCTCGTGACGGCTACATAAAATAAGCGACTTTCTTCTTCAACATCTGTCTCTACACCTTCAAATTCATTTGGGAATTCTTTATCTTCCACACCAACAACAAACACATTGTCAAACTCCAGACCCTTACTTCTATGTATTGTCATTAGTTTAACAGCATCTTCTTTCTTTTTCTTTTTATCTCCTGCGCCTGAATAAACAAACTCAATAAACTCTTTTAGCTCACTGTCTTTAGCAAAACTTTTTAAAACCTCTAAGCTATACATCCTATCTTCTCTATCAGGTTTATGACTGTATTTTTCATTTATTGATTCTTTAATCTTAAATGATGTGATAATTTCATCTATTAACTCTGCAATATTACTATCATGTGCTGATTCTTCTATTCTGTTAAAAATTCTTTTAAATGTAATTGCATTCTTTTTGTTCCAAGTTTTTGGATAATTAAATTTATCTAAAGCATCAAATACAGACATATCATTGTCATTGGCAAATCTTTTGATGTCATTGATTAATGCATTACTAAAGAATTTAAATGGGTGAACTCTAAATTTAAAAATATTCTCCATAGCGTTTGTATCATTTGTATCCATTAGTAATCGCAAGAAAGACATAATACCAGCAATCTCTCTACGCTTAAAGAAGCTACTGTCATTATCTATATCATATTCAATACCTTTTCTTTTAAGCTCGCTCTCAATATAGTCGGCATGTTTATTCTTTCTATATAGAACAGCTATATCATTTAATTTTGTCCCATTGTCAATAAGTTCTTGTATTTTTTGAGTGACCTCAACAGCCTCATGTGCTGATGAAGTGTAAGAATTAGTCTCAATGTAACCATCTTCTTTTTGAAAAGGAATTGAATCAGCGTAATGGTCAAAACCTTTATAATACTCTCTAATAAAAGCATTGGACTTTTCTATAATGTTCTTTTTAGACCTATAATTAGTATCAATGTTAATTACTTTTGCACCTTTCCAATACTTATCAAAGTTCATAGAGAACTCTGTATTCCCTCCTCTAAAGCTATAGAGAGCTTGCTTGGGGTCAGAAAGGACAAAAACATTATTGTCTACATGCCAATGCTTTAGCAATTCGTTTTGAATAGTGTTGGAATCTTGGTGTTCATCTACTAAGATGTACTTAAAAGTATACTTTCCTCTATTCTTTTCTAAAATATCTAGACAAAGTAATAGATAATCATCAAAATCATACTTGTTCAATCTCTTTTTCATATTCTCATATGCTGTGTAAAATTTTTTTAATTCATTCTTATTGTAGTTACTATTTTTACTCACAAATTCATCGTTTACACCCACTTTATAATTTTTTTGATAAGAAATAAAATTCATTACATCTTTTGTATCAACATTGGGTTCAATTTCTTTAAAGCAGTTATCAATTTGCCATTCTTGAATCATATTTGATGGATTGATATTAATTCCCTCATTGCGTAGAATTTGACCACATATTGAGTGGAATGTTCCTACATTGATAAAATGCAGGTCTCTTTTCTTTAACTCTTGAATCATATGATTAGCAGTATTACGAGTAAAGGTAATAGCAAGCAAGTCCTTTTCAGAGACATTGTGTTCTCTTACTAGTTTTTCTATCCTGCCTAATAAAACGGTTGATTTACCACTACCCGGGTTTGCTATAACACTGTATGCACCATCAATTGCATCTACTGCTTCTTGTTGTTGTGGATTGAATTTAATTTCTGTCATTAGTATCACTTTCCCTTTCGTTTTGTATATTATTAATTATTTATTAAATATATTTAAATACTATAAATATTATGTAGTGAGCTTGCGAACGTAATAATATTTCTAACTACGCGAACTTGTGAGCGTAGTGTGGTCTAATTAACCTACCTTTTAAAAAGGTAATTCCTTCTTTGAGCCAAATGCTGTTTTATTATTGTTCTTATATTCTTTAATTTTTGTCATATGTGTCTTATTAGCATCTTCAATTGGAAAAATGCTGTATGTATTTATATTTTGATTATTGTCTGAAACATAGTCTCCTATATTTACATATATGATTTCTTTATCTATTAATTTATTTATTATTCTTATAGCATTCCTTTCTGTACAATTTAATATATTGCCCCAATCTTCATATGAGCAACTAAAACCTTCCGTAAATTTCTCCATTTTGTTTTTATTAACATTATCTTCGTATCTCATAATACAACAACAGACATAAAAACTTAATGATTCTTCTGAATTGTAAAAGCTCTCAATCAATATTTTTTCAAAACCTTTGTTGATTTTTTTACTATCTATATAGTCATAATCTATATATATTGTTAATATATCATTGGGTTTTATATTAATCAAATCTTCGTTACTTACTTCTATAATATTTAAGTTATATAATTCATTTAACGACTCTTTTATTTTTTTTCTATTATAGTTTTTATTATTACTGTAAGAATTGGGCAAACATTCTTCGATAACACTTAAATTCGTTATAATCGAGCCATTGTATCTAGTTAGTGATACAAGTAAAGAGTACATATAAAACTGTTCTGGAGTTAAATGCAACTCGCTATTATAATCAAAAAAATCATTATAAGATATGATGAATGATTCACCCCAGTTTGTTTTTGCTAATTCATTTAGTTCTCCATTCATTTTTTCTCTCCTTTTTTGTCCTGTTTTGACAACGAGCTTTTGCAATGTATCTGTATAATAGTATATCTGTATAATAGTATATCTGTAAACTATGACATTTTTATACTGGTGTTTCACATTTTGTCATACCCTTTTTACTTTTTTGAGTAAAAGTGTACATAAAATGTCATACCCTTTTTACTTTTTTGAGTAAAACCTTACACAATTTGTCATACCTATTTTTATTTAAAAATTAAAATGTTGATTATTTAAACAAAAATGTCAGATGTGACAAAATGTGTACACAATTACTCAACCTATATATTATTATAACATCATTAAAAATTAAAACAAGTAAATTATTAATTTATTATTCTTTTAAAAAATCCTTTAAAAATGTGCGTCTACTATTTCCTGCTGATGTTCTAACTGCATGATGTAGTGCTCTATTTTCTGCAATCATAATGCAACCTTCTTTAGCTCTTGTTATACCTGTATACACAAATTCTTTACTTAGTAGCATAAAAGAGCTGTAATCAAAAGCAAACACCACATAATTGATACCGCTACCTTGGCTTCTGTGAGTTGTGATTGCATAAGCTAAACTAATTTGCTGTAATTCATTCACAGTATACTCTACTAAATCAGAGACATCTTCAAATTTAATATGTATTTTGTGCTCCTTCTTTTTACTATTGTTGTCAAATTTGATATCTGTTATTTGTCCAATTGTACCATTAAATACACTTACTGTATTTTCATCTTCATCAGAGCATTCACTAGAAAATACACTATAACCATCCTCTTTTACTTTAGCTTCGTAGTTGTTTCCATTTTGTATTACTTTATCTCCCACTCTAAAACTATAGCCACCTCTATTGACAGCCGGTTTATTTATATCATTAAATACTTTTTGTAGTTCTTGATTAAGATTTTTTACAGAGATATCTCCGCTATCTACTCTGCCTGATATAACTTGAAAATCAGCAATATCTCGATGTTTATTTCTTTTAGCTATATCTAAAATCATCTCTAGAATATCTGTGTCCTTATCTGTTGGAATTAATACCATATCTTTGAGTTCACCATAGACTTGAGTTTCCTCAGAGTTTATAGAGTTGATTTGTTTTCCTTCTCTTATTTTATTAGCTGAGGAAAGGATACCTGACTTTTGTGCCTGTCTATGTACGATAGTCAGTTCTTGTCTAGGAAGTGTATCAGTATACAATGCGTCATCAAATATTGCACCTGTTCCAATTGATGGTAATTGACCGTTATCACCAACCATAATGAATTTAGCATTATCTTTTAAAGCTGTAATAACACTATATATTAGAAAATTATTAGACATACTAGCTTCATCTAATATAACAATGTCATATGGGAGAGGATTTTTACTATTGTGTTCAAATTTCCCCTCGTGATTTACTCCAAGCATTCTGTGAATTGTACTAGACTTTAACCCTTGTTTTGATAAAACTTGAGCTGCCTTTCCACTAAGAGAGCAAGTCATATATGAATATCCTTCTAAAGCTTGTATAATCCCTTTTGTAGTAAAACTTTTTCCCGTACCAGCCTTACCATTTATTGTAAGTATATTATTATTTATAGCTAACTTAATAGCGCTTCTTTGTTCATCAGTATAAATAATTCCATTATCTTTTTCTAATTCTTCAATTTTTTTATCTGCGTTACCAACTTTGGTTATACTTGTTTTCTTTTGTAATTCTAACATTTTTTCTTTTATCTTTAACTCATAGTAATAGTTTTTGTATAATGCTATTCTATTGTTTTCATCATCTTGATAAATTTTACTGTTTTTATTATCTTTTTCTGAATCTAGGACATCTGAAAAGTATCTGTCGTCAAGATTTAATAATTCAACCAACTCTTTTAGTAATTTACTCTTGTTAATCCATGAGTGACCTCTATCAGCGTCTTGCTCCAACTCATAAATGATAGCTGCTTTTATTCTATTTTCACTTGTTGGGTCATCTCCCTTATTCATAGCATACTCATCAATTTTCTTAAAGCCAAAACCTGAAACTTCACACAACTCATATATATTGTTATTAACTCTTTGTACAACAGACTGAGCACTACCGAAGTGTTCTACCAATTTCTTTAAAGAGTTAAAGGTTATGTCTAAATCTTTAAGTTCTACAAGTGCTTCTTGAATTTCCATGTTATTAAAAATGTTTTGTTTAATTCTATTGTAAGCGACTTTTCCAATACCTTTCATCTCAGAATAGTCAAACTCATCATTTTCCATTAAATCAATAATAGGTTCATTAGGATATACTTTGATAATTTCTTCAAACTGCTTTTCTGTTACCATCATTTGCACATATTCTCTTTGTTCTTCAGCTGTTTCAGGTCGTTTTGCTGCTACCATGACAAATTCATAGCCTTTTCCATATTTTTTGTTGTATGTAGGCGATATTTCAATGTCGTATTTTTCCCCTATTGTTAACTCAGGTGTGTTACCTGTAACAGCAAATATTCCATTATGGTCTATAGTCTCAATCTCTTCTTTATTGGTGTTAGGTATCATTCCATACACCCCCCACATGCTATCAGCATTGTAAAATCGTTTGTGGTCAACAGTTACATTTAATTTTATAGTTTTATTTCCCAAAAAAACTCCTCCTTAGAATATTTATAAATATAGTATATTGTTAATTATTCATTAAGTCAAGTAAAATGATTAAATATTATATTTTTTGATAATTTGATTGTTTTATTCGACAATAATGATATAATAATATATGAAATATGTGACAAGTGATAACTGTTACATATACTATACAACATATAAATGAAAATGTCAATGAATAAATAATAATATGTAAAAAAGGCGGTGAAAGCATGTGGAACACTATGAAGATTTAAGACTTTTATTTGAAATTAAAGATATTAGAGAATTTAATGAAGAACATAATGAACTTCTTTACTATATAGAATCAAAGGTTGTAAATGGTACAGCCACTATTGATGAAATAACAATGTATGAATCATATAAGTGGTACGATACTTTTGATATTAGTTCTAATGAATACCAAAATGTTGTTGAACAAATGAGTATTTCATACGAAAAAGGAAGTGATATATAAAAGGATGGTGTTGTTTGTTGAAAATGGAAAATATAGATAATTTGGACTTATATATTGAAGATTTAGATGAAAACAATGGAAAAATTAAGAGGTTTCCATTGGACAGAGATTTAGAAAATGGAGAAAGCGCCTATACAGAAAGAGAAAAAGATAATAAAATTTCAAAAATAGATGAAAATAAATATATTTTCCATAGATTTAATGAAATTCAGTCTCATATCGAAGATTATGATTCAGAATATAAAATTGAAGATGTAAGAGACAATATTACATATCAATTTGATTACAAATTAGAGTATTCTAATGAAAGAGTTGAGTATTTAGAAGAAATGATTGAAGATAATGATTGGATTTATGAATTACTATCTTCTAATAGAATGATTCAAAAAGAACAGAAGAAAAAGAATAGTTTTCTAGCAGAAGACCAAAAACTAGATGGGTTAATACAACGGATGGCAGATTACATCCTACACCCAAAATTTGATAATGAAGATTCTGAGGATTATTTTAAGGGTTTAAAAGAGGAATATGACCATTTAAAGAGTAAAAAAGGGAAAACGAATGCTGAAATTGCAGAAATGATGCAATTAAAAGATGAGGTTGACCTGTTTAATCAAGGTATTATAACTAAAAGTAGAGAGCAGAGAAACAATTTAAGAGAAAGTAGCGAAGAAGATGTTTCAGATTTAAAAAATGGCAACAGTGTTATAATTGACCCCTCTGAGTTTACAACTGATAAGTCTAAAGTAGAATATGTAGGAAGAGATTTAGAAATATATGATGGTTATTGGAAAGATATGAATTTTTCTGAAGAAGGTAGAATGTTTAGAGAAGAAGTTATGAATGTGTACGAAGAGTCTCTTAATATTTTAGTGAAGCAGTTAGGTCATGGAAAATCAGAAAAAGAAAAAGAAAAAATAAGAACAGAAACAATGAAAAAATTAGGTGACTTAAATTATACTGACAAAAACGGAACTGAAAAAACGATAACAGCAGAAAGAAGATTGAAAAGTCTAGATAGAATGTACAGTGAATTAAAATCAGACCATTATAGAGCAACTGAGATTTTAGCAACTCCTATATCTTTTACTCAAGTAACACCTTCATTTACTAAATATGATTTTAATTATGACACTTGGTATATAGATGAAAATGGTGAAGAAGTAGAAGTAAGTAAAAACTCTTTATTATTAAGTGACGTTAATACATATAAAGGATTAATTGCTAATTACTATGATTTAAAAGATAAGTATAGAGATGATTTTCATGATGATATGTGGGCTATTTTGCTAACTTTTGAAAATTTAATTGAAAAAACTGAGTTTTCAAAAGAAGAAAAATTTGTTGTAAGGCAAGTGATGAATGATAGTACAAGAAAAGAAATAATAGAATCTTATAATGAAGAATTTAATAAAGTGATTACAATGTACACACTTTCAAGATGGATTAATAATGTTATTCCTAATAAAATCTTAAACACATACTTATTATCTTTAGATGATTGGTTGTATACTTTTAAACTAAAAGGTAAATTTAAACAATGTAGCAAGTGTAAAAAAGTAAAGTTGATAAATAGCAATAGATATTTTGGGAATAAAAGTGGCTCTAGTGACGGTTTTCAGTCACATTGTAAAGAGTGTAGAAGTAGTCATTAGCCCAAAACATCTAAATAAACCTCTTAGAAGTCCCCATATATTTTTGAGGGAAGGTTAATACAATAAAACATTTCTTTTATTTATTTAAAAAACTTTTAAAATTTGGTTGTTTTAATAATCAATAATGATATAATAATATATGAAGATTACAAGGTAACAAAAACTACATGGTTTTATTACCTAACAAAAAGGAGCAAATGTGAATGACTACAAATGAAATGACAGTAACAAAAGCACTTTCAGAATTAAAATTATTAGACAAGCGCATTCATCGCAATATTGATGAAAATGATTTTATTGGTTTTACAGTAGGTAAAAATAAGAAGGTGAACCATACTGACATTGGAGATTTTGTAGAAAATGTGACAAGTAAATATAAGTCCACTAAAGATTTAATCACTCGTAGAAACAAGGTTAAGTCAGCCATTGTTGCCTCAAATGCAGTTACCGAGGTGGAAGTTGCTGGTGAAAATTACACAGTGGCAGAAGCAATTGAACGTAAAACTTCTATTGATTATGAACGCTCTTTATTGAATGGAATGAAACGTAACCTAGCTCTTACTTCAATGGAAGTAGACAAAATAAATGAGCAAGTTAAACATAAGATGGATGATTTATTAGATTCAATGTTTTCCAATGAGAATAAAAAGAATAATCAAGGGATGCAAGAATTTATTGATAGCTATAATAATGAAAATCAAGCTAAAATAGTAGACCCTTTAGAAATTAAGAAAGAAATTGAAAAACTTGAGACAAGTATTGAGGACTTTTTAGCAGAAGTAGATGAAGTATTAAGTGTAAGCAATGCTACAACAATTATTACAATTGATTAATAATTAAACTATTTTTCAGCTAATCGAATTTCTTTTAACTAAGACAGCCTTGAGGGTGGGCTACACCCTCATTTTTAAATAATAATATATTATTAGGATATTTGATTGCGTTCAATCAAGTGTTGCAAATACATATAAACACACTTTGACCCTTACAGTTGGGATAAACGCTCAAAGTTCAGAACTCAAATATCAAGCTTCAAGAGTCAAATTTCTTATTATTTAAAGCTCACTGTATCAAAGTTAAAACTTCGATAAAATCCAAGACTAACAGTATATAGGTGTTTGTTTATCGACCTAAAGAAAACTGCTTGGCTGGTTAGTTGAAAATCTTAATGATGTGAAGAGTATTATCACAGTGCAACTCTGTGACACGTCAAAATAAAAAAATATACATAGAATAAAAAGGAGAAGATTTAGATATGAAGAAAGATGAGTTAATTACAGCAACAGCAGAGAAGTTAGGTACAACAAAGAAGGAAGCTCGTGCTACATTAGAGCAAGTTTTTGAGGTAATTGAAGATGCACTTGTGTCAGGAAAAAAAGTTCCAATGGGCAACTTAGGTAAATTAGAAGTACGTGAGCGTGCAGAACGTAACGGAGTGAACCCATCAACGGGAGAAAAAATGGTAATTCCCGCAAGTAATGTAGTTAAATATAAAGCTAGTAAATATGCTAAAGAATTAGTGAACTAATAAATTAATAACAATATATAAAATACATAGGTAAGTGGAAGCAAGGGGAATACACTCCCCTTCCACTCACTTTCTAGGAGAAGATATATGCCCTTACCATCAGATAATATGTTATACGGTTACGCGGATAAATTAACAAATGAACAAAAAGAGTATGTTGATGCAATTTGGGATAAACAATTTGTAGCTTGTAATGCTCCTGCTGGCTCAGGAAAAACAATGTTAGCAGTTATGATGGCACACGCTATGAATAGAGAATTAATCTATGTTTTTAGTCCAGTAGAAGAAGGCAGATTAGGATTTTTGCCGGGAAATTTAGAAGAAAAGACACAGCCTTATTTAACCCCACTTTATGATGCATTGATAGAAATGAATCAGAATCCAGAAAAAGTTGTAGAGAGTGAAGAAAATTTAGATAATATGAAGGCTGGGAATACTTGGGTAAAAGCCTTATCCCATGTATTTGTACGGGGGATAAATATTAAAAGTGACAAAAATTCACAAAAAGTAGTAATTATAGATGAAAGTCAAAACTTTACTCGTGGAGAATTAAAAAAAGTACTTTCTAGAATACATGATAACGTAAAAGTAATTATGATAGGTCATGACAAACAATGCGATTTAGAAGATTCTAGAAAAAGTGGTTTTATTCCTTATATAGAACATTATAAAAATGAAGATTATTTTCAGTTATGTGAGTTAAGTGTCAACTTCAGAGGAAGGCTTTCAGCTCACGCAGACAGGTTAAGTTGGTAAAAAATAAATAACAATATACTTATAGTAAAAAGGAGTTTTAAATTATGGCTGTTCGTAATAATAGCGTCAGTTTTAAAAATTCTCAATTTTCATTTGAAGATGATGGGACAATTCTAATACATGAGATTATGAAAGACCGAGAGGTTACTCACAACTTTACAGAATGGCTAGAGAGCTTTTCAGGTGATGATAGATTTGTTGATATTTCAATCAAAGAGAAATTTGATGTAGAAGGTTTAGGTGATTAAATGGAATTTCCAGATTACCTGCAAAGAAAACAGTCAGAATCTACAGATGATTTCATGATTAGATTGTTTGACAACAAAGAAAATTATGAGATTGATAACTTTACAATCGCAAATTTAATGAACAAAGAATTGGGAACAAACTATAGTGAATCAAAATTCAGAAAAGATAATGCTAGTAGAATTCGTTGGCAAGAATATTATGACTCTAAAAAAGGTGCAGTAGAGTCTACTGATATTAATTATAAGGAAACAACTGAGATTGGTAATGATGGTTCACAAAAAAGTGATAAATTAATTTATATGTCTGAAGCAGATAAAAAAGACCCTGATTTTTTATTAGAGGCGCATGGTTATGACCCAAATAAATGGGAGTTAATGAACTCTAAATCTAGTGTTTGGAATCAACACAACCTTCAAGACGGTACATTGACACTGTATGCTAGTAAGATTACTGCTAAACCATTAAAGCAGGGTTTTGATTTTAAAAAATTAGAAGAGATTGTAACTACCAAACCTAATTACAAAATTACTGCAAGTAATGAAAAAAATGTTAATGGTAATTACTTATTGTTACCGTTGTTTGATATGCACTTTGGAGTATCAAATTACGAATACTATGAAGATGTTCAATATAAAATTTTTAATATGTTAAGTAAACAATATAAAGAAGTTGCAATTATCTTCGGACAAGACATGTTTCATAATGATGACTTTCACGCTAGAACAACAAAAGGAACTCCTATTGAGCAAGTAGATATGGTGAAAGCTTGGGAAGATTGTATAAGTTTCTTTGTACCTTTGATACATAAAGCATTAGAAGAAAGCTCAAAAGTTAATATCGTCTATTCCAAAGGAAACCATTCAGAGACAATGGAGTGGGCTTTTATGCAATATCTTAAAGCTATATTTCCACAATGTGCTTTTAATGACTCATTAAAAGAAAGAAAAGCTTTTTTACTTGGACAAAATTTAATTGGAACTACTCATGGAGATAAAAAGAATGACAATCGTATAGCAGAAAATTTTGCTACCGAGTTTCCTGTTGAATGGAGTCAATCAACAACAAGAACTGTTTTTACAGGACATTTACACCATGAGAGAGTAATTGATGCTGGCGGTGTATTAATTAGAAGAATGCCAACTAAAAATAAAATTGATACATATCATGATGAACGAGGTTATACAACTGCACATAGCAGATTCCAAGTTCATGAATTTAATGAGACAGAACAAACAGGATTATTTTATCTATAAAACACATGTTCATGTGTTTTTGAAGAGGGACTATGACGCAAATGAACAAGGTTATTGCAAGCCGAGTTTATGTCTCGTATCTAAGACCTAAGAGGTGCGCATCTTAGTGAGAAAACGTCCCTCGCCAAAAGCATATGAACATATTTTTATTAAAGGTGGTTTTTTAATGTTTTCAGAAGATGGCGAAGAGATGTGTAACTGTGAGTATTGCTCAGCTATAGAAACTAACGAGTTAATAGAAGAAGCAATAGAAGAAATATTAAATGCTAAAAGTAAGAAAGAAGTTAAAGACATTCTAAGAGATATGAGTGAATTTAGTAAAACGATTGGCTTAAAAGAGTATTTATTTACAAGTGCAATGGATAATCTTGAGCTATTAGAAGGATTGAATAAAGTCCAGTTTAGGAATAGAAGAGAAAACTTTCATTTTTCTTTAGAATCGAACGAGATATATGATGACAACGATTTCTTTACTAATGATTTTTGGAATGAAAATGAATAATTAAATATTACATACTTATAGTGAGGTGAGGGCGAGTGAGTCGTTTAGGAAGTAATTTTATTGGTTCTTCTGAAGTTGAAACCAGTGTTTCTAATGAAGAGATTTTACCAAGTCCGTGTTATAAACTGTCTCTTATTCCTGAAAGTGATTGTACTGCTTCTATCAATGGAAGTGAACCAATTTTCTTAAAAGGTGGAGTTGGTTTTTCAACCAATCAAATTGATGCTAAAATCAATTCTTTCAAAATATTGGAAGATGGAGTTCAATATTTTTGGATTGGAGGAATTTAGATGTTACAAGGTGGTTATTTTTCTATCTCAGGTGTTTTGAGTGGTTCAAGCTCGAACAACTCTACTGATAATATTTATGTTGATAGTGAAGGTAATATTATTTTCGCTCCATTTGACCCAGTTTATATTGATGATGAAAATAGAGTTTACTTATCTGATGATGAAAAAAACGGAAGATTTTATTTGGAAGATGGAAAAATATATGTAGAAAGGCTGGTGTAATAAATGGCAGGAATTGAGATTGCTAGAAAAGAAGATTTAGATAAAAAATCTAATATTAATCATACACATGATTGGAAAGATATTGAAAACACTCCCGAAATTCCTAATATTGAAGGGTTGGCTACTAAAGAAGAAGTTGCTTCAGTTGAATCTAAGGTGGATTTAAAATCTGATTCAAACCACACTCATAGTTGGAGTGATTTAAAAGATAAACCAACAATACCAAGTGTTGATGGTTTAGCTAGTCAAGAAGACTTGAACAGTCTACAAGAGTTAGTGAGTACATTGCAAACTGAAATTGAAGACTTGAAAAAAGAGTTAGAGCCAGAAGAACCTGAAGATACTGAATAATAAACTACACTATATTTAATTATAGAGTTTATGGGAAGTTACTCTAATTGGTAAGTGAGCAGTTTGCTAAACTGTAGTAGGTGTTAAAACCGATGGGGGTTCAAATCCCCCACTTTCCGTTCAATGGAAGGCTGATAGAGTGATAATGTGTAGTACTTGAAATCCAATAAGTCTTAAAGGATGCAGTGGTCAAATTCTTTACATTCTTCCATTAAATATATTGAGGGTATAGCTTAATCTGGAAGAGCAACGGTCTCCAAAACCGTGTGTGTAGGTTCAAATCCTACTATCCTTGTTTTTATGGATGAGTATGCAAGTTGGTTAAAGCAGGCAGACTGTAAATCTGCTCTCTACGGAGTTCAGGGGTTCAAATCCTCTCTCATCTAATTATTGAGCCTCTCACACGCATTTAAAGTCGGAGACGAGAGGTCTTTTTATTGTCCTGTAGCTCAATGGTAGAGCACTCCGCTGTTAACGGAACGGTTGGTGGTTCGAGTCCACTCAGGACAGCTATGTGAACAACCACAGATTCTTTTCGAGGACTGTGGACTAGAAAAAACAAACCACACAAAAAAGCAAGTAAACTTCCCATTTTGGCAATTTTTGTGTTATACTTACATTAATAAAGGGAACACTACATATACATACTGTAAGTTATAAAAGGGTGTGATATGTATGTGTGATGACAATGAGACTAATGAATACAATAATAAGAATGACAAAAGTAAAAAAGGGGATGAAGATATGGCAACTGAAGTGCTAATTAATAAACACATACTAACTCAGGAAGATGCCTTAAGAATCATTAATTCACCAATTAAAAAAGTGAAACCAACAAACGTGAAACATGACTATATGCTTTCAAAGAAAGAAAGAATAGAGCAAGCGAGAAGAATTCTTGAATCAAGAAAATGAATTAATAACGGTTAGCTTAAGTACCCTTTTGGATACAGGAATGACAGAAGATGTACAAAAACTTCTTTTAACATTCGAATGTGTAAAAAATAGGGATGTTCAAGACTTTTTGCATAACAACACAATTGAAAGCGAAAAAAGGTTACTATCAAAAACCACATTGGTAATTAAAGGGAATGAAGTTGTTGGTTACTTCACACTACTTATAAAAGATTTTCAGTTTGAGAATGGTGTTTCAAAAGGAATCAAAAAAAGGCTAACAGGCAATAAAGAAGCAAATTCCTTTATTACTATATTAATAGCGCAACTAGGTAGGTCAGACAGGTTTAAAGAAATCGGTGGAACCGTTATACTAGATTTAGCTTTGGAGGCTTGTGGGGCTATAAGGGATTTATCATCATTGAGAGTTGTTTGTGTTGAACATGATGACAATGAAAAACTAAACAACTTTTATGATAAAAATGAATTTAAAAAATTACAGACGAATACAAACGAGAAGATAATGCGATTTGTTAGAATATAGCTCCACGCTTGTGGGGATTTTATTGTGTTGGGAAAATATGGAAAAAGTTTAAACACTTGCTATTAATTTAGTGAGTGTTTTTTTGTGGTTAAAGTTAAAAAAATAATCGCTCAAGAAAGGCGTGAGTGAATGAGCAAAAAGGAAGATAATAAGAAAAAATGTACTAAATGCCAAACAAGAAAACATCGAACACGAGAATTTTACCTATCTAACTCAAGTAACCATAGTGATTCAAGATATCCTGTTTGTAAAACTTGTATTATAGAAGACATTGCCAATGAAGAAGATTTACTTTCAGAGGAAACAATTAAAAAAGTCCAAGATATTTTATTAGAAATGAATAGACCTTATATTCATGAAGTTTGGTTATCTTCTGTTGAAGAAGCTAGTAACAGAGGTTTAGAAGTATTCGGAACTTTAATGAAAAATTTAAATTTGAATCACAGGAAGAAAAATTGGAGAGATAGTGTTTTTGAAGATGTAGGTGTTTCCAATGAATTCATTAATAAAGAAACAGAGAGTAAAAATATTAATAAGAAAAGACCTAAGAAAAAACTTGATATTGAACTTGATACACAAAATGAAAAAGATGTTTTGAGATTGTTAGGCTATGACCCTTTTGATTATGAATCAGAAGGTGATAGGGCAAACTTATTCAATAAGTTAATAGATTATTTAGATGAATCAACACTAGAAGATGGTTTTAAATTAACCTCTGTTATAGAGATAGTAAGAACATTTAACCAAATTGATAAGATAAATGCTGCAATAACTAGAGCTTTTGAGGGTAGTGTTGAAGACACTAAAGGAATAAATTCTCTTGTTAATGCAAAAGACAAGATGCATAAATCAGTTCTTGACATTGCTAAAGAAAATGGTCTTTCAGAAAAACACGCTACTAATAAAAGTAAGGGTGCAGGAACTTTATCTGGAATTTTAAAACAGTTACAAGAGCATGATATTCATGAAGCTGAAGTGAATTTATTTGATATAAACACAGCTGAAGGTATCAAACAAGTTGCTGATTTAAGTAACAGAAGTATAATGCAACAATTACAATTTGATGAAAACGATTATTCTGAGATGTTGTTAGAACAACGAGAACTACTTCAAGATAATATAGATAAAGCTGATAGATTTGAAGAAGAAAATAGAAAACTGAGAGCTGAATTAATTGAGAGAGACAAAATTGAAAAAGATTTAAATGAAAAAATAATTGAACTAAAAAAAGAAATTAGTTTATTGGAAGGATAATAAAATTTTAGCAATATATAACTGGAGTAAAAAGGAGAGTGATGCCATGTCTGATTCCAAGAGAAACATGCTTTCTGAGAGAAGGTTGGAAAACTATTTAAAATTAGCCAAGATTATACAGAAAGGAAGACAGCAACCAATTTGGTTTGTTGAAAATTTCCTTGGAATTGAGTAGCTTGAATTACTTGATTACCAAAAATATGTGTTCATGAGGACTTGGAACACGCCTTTTGTTGTATGGACTATGAGTCGTAGTGCCGGAAAAACAACGCTTGGCTCACCTTACATAATGGCTAGAGCGATGCTATTTCCCAATTATCAAACTTATATTCTTGCTGGTACAGGAAGTCAGTCACAAGAAATGTTTATGAAAATTGAGAACATTGCAATGCAACAAATAGCCTCTTTTACAGGTTTAACCGATATTTTTGCCAATGAAACAGTTAAATCGTCAACTAATAAGACAGGGTTTACACATAGCCCGCAAAGTTTTGAAACAACTTTATACAATGGCAGCCGAATAAACTCGTTAAACTCAGTCGCAGACAACATTCGTTCAAAAAGAAGTAATTTAAATTTTTATGATGAGAGTGGTTTTACTGAGGATGCTCTTTTTGAAGCAAGTGAACCGTTTGCTGTCCAAAACAGTGATTTTAGATTGGGTGGTGGAGTTGATGTTTCTCTATTACCAAAACAAATGCCCAACCAATTAATATATGCTTCTTCAGCCTCATCAACTGATACATATTATTATAAAAAATATAGAGATTTTTCAAAAAAAATGTATTTGGGAGACCCTGATTATTTTGTGGCTGATATTAATTCAGAAGTTGTAATTAGTGCAACATTTAACGGAAAACTATTTCCTGTTCCTTTACTTTCTCAAGAAACAGTTGATGCTGCTATGAGAAATAATAAGGAAAAAGCTATGCGTGAGTATGGGAATATATTCACAACCGAAGGTTCAGACCAGCAAGTGATTAAGCGAGCAATGATTACTAGAAACTCTGAGTTGAGAAAGCCTGAACTAACCGGCAATGGAAAAAAGAAATATTTGTTTGCTATTGACCCTGCAAGAAGCCATGATAATTCAATCATAACAGTCGCAGAGTTGATAAATGATAAAGATGAGGGCTACAAATTAAAAATAGTCAACATAATTAATTTACTAGACATTAAGAAAAAAAAGAAAACTCCTATGAAGACTCCAGAACAAATAAAAGAGTTTAAACAGGCTTTGTTGCACTACAATGGAATAAAAGCGGCAGACTATGAAAATATAGAAATGATTCTTTTAGATGATGGTTCTGGTGGGGGTGGAATCTCAGCTTGGGCTGATAATCTTCTAGAAGATTGGGAAGATGATAAAGGTAAAAAACACAAAGGTTTAATTGATACAGAACACAATGAATATAAAGATATTGTTTCTAACTATCCTAGAGCTGTAGAAAAGTTAAAATTAGTCACGCCTCAAAAATACAAAACTGCTTTATTTTCTGCATTGAGGGAAATGATGAATTTAGACTTAATATCTTTTACTGAAAATTACGATGGTAAAGGTGAATTAGTATTCACTGAAGTTGATAACGAGAAAAAGGCTGGAGAAACCACTGTACAAAAACTTTCAGATGATGAAATTCTTTCATTAGTGAATATTGATTTAGCTAAAGAAGAATTGGTAAATATTTATGAGTTTAAAAATGGAACATCAATCAAATATGATTTAGCTCCTCATCAGAAGAATAAGATGCATGATGACAGAGCTTATACAATAGCTATGCTGGCTTGGTATCTACAGGAGTTAAGACGTGAGGATACCGTTAAAAAAGAGCCAGAGTTCAATTTAAATGATTATAAATATTTTAGGTCAAGTGGAATTTAGTTTACATAAATAAGAAAGGAGGATGAGAGTTATTAGCCCTAAGAATGAACAAATGGAATTAGGAATTCAAGAAGAAGATAGAAAAGATGCGTATTATAAAGAATATGCAGAGTCTTGGAAGGAATTGTCTAGCAACTTATCTAATTTTATGCTTTCTCGTCAAAGTAGTGGCTCTAATGCAATAACCATTTCCGAAGTACAAAAATATTTAGAAAATCCAACAGATAACTTAAAAGAAATTAGACAGGCATCTATTTATCTAGTAAACAAGCATGGTATTCTAAGAGATACTGTTAGAATGGTTAAATCTTTACCAACTTTGAAATATAGGCTTAATTGGACTTTGCCAGAATCAGGGAATATAGGTGAATATGAGCAAGAAGCCAATCAACTTCTAGAAAGTATTAATGTTGTTGATGTTGTTAGAGATGGTCTTTTGGAGGTTGCTGAAACAGGTACAGTGGTCATGTGTTTAAGGTCTAAGAAATATGTTCAATTTTTAAATTTAGAAGATTTAAAGATAGACACTATGAGAGATGGTAAGTGGGTTGTTGAGTATGATTTAGATAGATTAAATGATATTCAAGATGAAGAGGAAAGAAAAAAAGTGATTCAAGCATTACCTGATGAAGTAACAGAAAGAGTTTACAAAAAATTTCAAAAATCAAAAGATGAGAATGACCAATATATTGAAATTAAAAACTGTGAGATTGTAAATTTAGATGCTAGAAGAAACTCGCCCTACGGTTTACCTATGACAATGGGTGCTTGGCTACCAATACTTCAAAAAGAGATAATAGACCAAGTTGAAAGGTCTGTGTCTGATAGATTAGTCAAACAGATTTTAATTCTTTCAGCTGGACATATGGATAAAGATAAGACAAAACCTGCACCCCCAGAATTAATTGATTTTTACTTTAAAAAAGTAGATGAGTTAATCAAGAAAAAAGAAAATACCAATTACAGTAAAAATGGAACTGACTCATCAGGAACAGGAGTTATCGCTTTTCCAGATATGTTTAGTTTAGATGCTCTAGAAGTAGATACTACATTTTTTACTAAAGATTTGTACGACAAAATTGAAGACGACATTTATGCTAATTTAGGTATTTCTAAAGCTTTAGGATTTGGTGAAGGAGGAAACTATTCTTCTGCAACCGTTAACAGTGAAAAATTCTTTAGTATTGTTTTCTCGTTAGTTGGTCAATTTGAAACCGCTATTAATTCTTTTTTACAATTTTTGTTTACTGATGATGTAGTATGTAAAATAAAATTTGATAGAGCAACTGTAATGGATAAACAGAGTGACATAGATAACTATAAAGAATTATATATGCAAACTAGTTTAATTACACCTTGGTTAGAAGCAACAACTGAAATGTCTATTGAAGATATTGCAAAACAAAGATTATATGAAAAAGAATTAGGTGTAGAAGAGTTATTCACCCCTGCTCAGAGCGCACACACAACTAGTGGAAGCGACTTAAAAGATGATAATACAAAAAAAGAAAAAGATGATGAAGATATAGATAACGAGAATACTGCTAAAACAAGAAGTAATGATGGCAATGGTAATCCATCACCTTCAGATGAGTAGTAAGGAGGTTTTTATAATGGAGGGTCAAAAACCTGTAGAAGTTAAATGTAAAATGGAGCAAATTCTCACTAGTGAAAACAATTCTTTATCAGTGTTAGAGTTTGGTTCTAATGAAGGGTATTGTGATTGTGAAATCACTTGTAAAAGAAACAATGAATAGATAGTAATATAAAACACTTATAGTAAAAAGGAGAAATAAAATGTTAGAAGTAAAAATTAAAAACAATATGTTAAATGAAACAATTGACTTTTTCTTTGGAATGTCTTTAAAAGGTAAAGAAAGTAGAATGCGCACACGATTTATTAAATTACTTAGTTCAGAAGCAGAAAGAGTTGCTGAAGAAGAGGTCAGTATTTTAAAAGAATATTGTGTATTAAATGATGATGGCGAACTAGAACAGAATGAAGATGGAACAGCTATCATTAAAAAAGGAAAAGAAGAAGTCTTAATGGATGAGCGTTTAGAGTTACTTAATGAAGAATTTATTATTGATGATAGTAACAGTCAGAATATGCTCATGACAGTTAGAAAGATTTTGGATGATTGTGATATGGAATTATCAGAAAGAAAAGCTGTTCTTTATGATTATTTATGTGAACAATTTAAAGTTGATGAAGATTTAGAAGAAGAGCAAGAAGGTTAATTGTATAAAATATAACTTTTATTTAATTTTTTATCTTTGAAAGGTGGTGAGAAATTGAAAGAGAGAGTTACTGTTACCCCTAAATTATTAGAATTAAATGATAGTAATGATATTTATATGACACTTATGACAAGAATTTTATCCGCTGAACCAAATTCAAACAAAGCTGAATTCACGCAAGATTTTATTCTTAACACAGTTAATAACAAAGAAAAGTATGTTGGGATTCCTTTTGTTGTGGATAAAGAGTCTTTAGAAAATGGAAAACACTCAAATCTAGGTCATAAACTATCACCTGATGGTGAACTAATGACAGACCAAATAGGGAGTTTTGTAGACTTTTGGGTTGATAAAGATGAAAATGATGTCATGTTTTTGGGTGGAACTATCAGAATCATGAAACGTTTCAGTAAAACATGTGAAGCAGTAAAAGAGTTATACTCATCAGGGGAGTTGGCTACAAGTTGTGAAGTTTTAGTCCAAGACTATGAAGAAATTTCTGACAGTGGCATAAGAAAAATTCACTACAATGAGGGAAAAAATCAACTTTTTGCTTCTGCTATTGTTGCTAACCCGGCTGACGATAAGGCTAGACCAACTCTGTTAGTTGCCGAGGCTTATGCTGAAGATATGAAAGCAGGAGGTGATAAAGTGGCTAAAAAAACCAAAGACAAAATTGAAACATTTAATAAAGGTATAGATATCAAATACCATGGAACATTTGAATTTTCAGGTTTAAGGATTCACGAATTGGAAGAAAAAATATTTTCATTGTTGAATCCAGTAGATACTGAAAATGGTGGAAGACATTATAATTTCTGGATTAGAGAATTGTATACAGATTCTGTAATTCTTGAAGATGATAATGATTGGCAAACACTTTATAAAGCAAAATATACAGTTGACAATGACACTGTTACTTTAGCTAATCAAGAAGATTGGATTCAAGGAACATATGGTTTTATACCACAAGGTGTAAATGTTTCGGAATTAATGGAACAAAATGATGAGAAAATAAAAGAATTAAATCAAGAGTTAAGTACATTAAAGGAGGAAAAGATTGCAATGGCTGAAGATAATCAGAAAAAAATTGAAGAATTAGAAGCTAAAATCGAAGAATTGAAAGAAGAAATTAAGAAGTTAGAAGGCGAAGGTGAAGAAAAAGATACCGAGAATGCCGAGTTACAAAAAACTATTGTTTCTCAAAAAGAAGAAATGGTTAAAGCTGAAGAAATGGCAGCTGAACTAAATTCAAAAATTGAAGAGTTAACTCCTTACAAAGAGCAAGTAGAAAAAGCTGAGAAAGAAGCTGAAATTGCAGCATTAACTGATAAGTTTTCTAAATTATTAGATGAAGAAACTTTAAAATCAGAAGAAGTGGCTGAAGCTATTCAGAACTTAGATGAAGCTAAATTAAACTCTATTGTAGTTGCAGAAGTTGCTAAGAAAGCAACAGAAACTGCTTCAAAACAAGCATCTCAAGTAGTTGTAACAGCTTCTAAACAAGATGGTTTACCAAAAGTTAAAGATTCAAAATACTGGGCTTCTTCAAACTAAATTAAAGAAAAAGCTTAAATAATAAAATAATAATATATTAAATTTAAAGGAGAATGATTAATAATGGCAGGATTTTTAGCATTATCTGTATCAGATACGTATATTGGTGATTACAGAGCTGACGAAAACGTAGAAAACGGTGCATTTGTGGAATTTGACCACACAGAAAAAACAGGCAAATTGGCAGGTGAAGGAGCAGCAGAAGTTTACTTTGTAGTTAACGAAATTGAGACAATTATCGAAGATGGAATTGATGACATTGATTTTGAAGTTAAAAAAGGTAAATATTTACGTGCTCACCGTCCACAAGTAGGTGAAATCTTAGTTACAACTGTTGTTGATGGAGATTTATCCGTAGGTGACTCTGCTGATGTTGTAGCTGATGGTAAAGTTGGTGCTGCTGATGGTGGTCGATTTGTAGTTAAAGAGGTTACAAATGAATATGGAGTAGAAACTTTACACTTATTAGTTGTAAACAACGCTGTTGCTGCTGATAATACTGGCGGAGAAGAAGACTAAGATTACATAATATTTTTTTAATAATACATAAAACAAAACAATTAATTGGAGGAATTTAATAATGAACATTAACAAAGATTCACGTATTGTTGAAGTATTTTCAGCAGACGTGTTGAACCAAAAAACAGATAAAAATGAATTGAAAGATGCAAATATTTATATTCAGGAGTTAGCTGCACATGCAAGCCCAGAAAATCGTTACGAGATTGCTCAAATCATGTCTTTTATTATTGAAGATGCAATCACTGAACGTTTAAACTATATTGATACAATTGCAGATGTAAAAAATACAGGATTGGATGAGCGTGCTCAATTTAAAATTGAAATTGATGGATTGAAAGCTATGTTCCAAGCTAAATCTGCTACTACTGTACGTTCTAAAGTTAGTAACAAGTTTGTTACTTTAGATACTGAAGAAGTGTCTATTCGACCTACTGTAGACTTCTTAGAACTAGAAACAGGAAAAGTAGATTTAACTCGTTTGTCTAAGCAAGCAGCAAGTAAAATGGAAATTGCTATCATGAGACGAGTTCAAGACTCTATCTATGAAGCATTTAAAGCTATGGGTAATGGAGTAAATTATAATACTGGTTCTGGAATTACTAAACAGGCTTTCGACCCTATCTTAGCTGCAATGAGACGTGCAGGTGGTAATGCTACTATCTTAGGTGATTTTGAAGCATTAGCAGGGTTTACAGAGTTAACTGGATTCAATTCTCAAGTACCTGAACAATATGCTGTTCAACATAATGAAAATGGTTTAATTGGTAAGTATAACGGTTCTAGCTTATTACAAGTTGACAACCCTTTCCAACCACAGTCTATGATTAATACTGAATTACGTAAAGATTTAATTTATGTTGTTCCAAGTGCTGATAAAGAGTTACGTCCAGTTAAAGTTCAATTTGCTGGTGGAACAATGTCACTTGATGCTCCAGTAAACATTGATTCTAAACAAGTTGAGTTCCGTTTCGACAAACACGTTGGTGTTGGTGTTGTTGGTGCTCGTAAATTACTTGGTGTATACGAAGACTCTTCTTTATCTGAGTAATAATATATAAAAAATACTAAAATGGCTAGGTCTAAAAAGACTTAGCCATTTATAACAAAAAGGAGAAATATTAATGAAAAAAATCAAAGTGTATAACAATAATAATTTTTTAGTAGGGTTGAGATTTCCAAATACAGGGACAGAGAAACTTGTTAGAAAAAATGCTTTCATCTATTTAACTGATGAGGAAATTCAAGAGATAAACTCAGCAAGCAAGCTATTTCAAAAAGGAATTTTGCATGTAGAGAGTCAAGAAGATAACGAAGCTTTGGGATATACTGAAAGAAATCCTAACTCTTTAGATGAAAAAGAGGCAGAAGAGATTTTAAAAATGGGAAATTCTCAAATGAAGAACAGACTTTCTAAGATTACAGAAGACCATGCTATTAGAAAATTTGTTAATGTTATCCAAAGAGGTAGTGTTGACCTTACTTTAGCTAAGTTAAAAATTATCAGTGATACTCTTGGTGTTGAACAAGAAGACTTAGTAAACGCTGATGAAATATAAAAGGTGGTGATTTTATGAAAAGCACACCTTTTTCTTCTATATATAAAAGGTTTTTATCCAAAATAAAAGATTACCCTTTTTTAAAAATAATAGAAAATGATAGCTCTTTAGCTGAAAGTATGTTGTTTGAATATATGGAAAGTGCTGTATCACATTTTACATATTCCACAAAAGATTTGAGTTTTAGTGATGGTGATACAAATTTTAGTGTAAAATTGACTGATTTAGAGATTGAGATTATTGCGTTGTTTATGGTTTCGGTTTATTTAAGCCAGTACATTGTTAGTACAGACAAGATTACGGAAAAACTATCCTCAAAAGATTTTAGAAGTTTCTCTCCCGGTAATTTGATTAACGAGGTAAGAGAGACACAATCATCTAACTACGAAAGAGCAGTACAATTGATGGTTGAAAATCATTATCGAGTTGGTTACAAATGATAATTCGTCCATTGCACTATAAAAAACTTCAGGGAAAAATTTATAAAATTTTTATGTTTTTCACTGAGGGTAATGAAGGATTAACTACATATATTGACTCGCTTATATATGAATTAGAGGGATTGGATAACCGTTTAAATGACAAACAACATAGTATTTTAATTACAGTCATTTCAATTTTAGAACATTTTTATGATGATAGTTTTGCACCAGAACCTGATTTATTAACTATTAGAAGAGAATGGTTAAACTGTTTAAATTTAATAGATAAAATTTCTGAATGTGAAGAACGTGATTCAGATGTTTGATAATTACATCGCTAAATTAAAAATGTCTAAAAGTGCTAACACTGAAGCTTTAATAGAAAACTCTAAAACTTTCTTAGATAACAATTTTACAACATCTCCTTCTTATTACATAGTAGAAGTAAATGGTGAAGAAGAAGGAGTAATCATTAACAGAACAACTAACTATAATGTTAAAAAAGTTTATTTCAAAAGCAATTCTAAACCTGAGTTGGGAAGCTTGATAAAGTATAAAGATGAATTTTATATATTATTAAGTAAAGATGAAGATGAATTGGTCTTATTTGGAGATATGGAAGAGTGTAACAACACTATCAAAATCCAAAAAGAAGAAGCTAAAGAAGAATTAGTTGGCTATGACCAAGATGGAAGACCTCATTACAAAGAGGTTGTCAATTTTGAAGATGAGCCATGTATAGTTAGAGATACTTATTACAGTACGAGCGAAAACGCTCAACTCCCCCTCCCCAATGGAAAATTAGAAATAACAATTAAATATCAACCTATGCTAAATATTGATGTTAATAAAGAAATAATCATGTATGAGAAAAACTATAAAATCACTGATATCAATTATGTTAACGTCATAGATGGCGTGGGGTACGTTAAAATTAATGCTGAAAGGAGACAATTAGACCATGAGTAAAACGCAAACAATAGTAGAAAGTACATATAAGAAGCTAATTAATGATGAGCGATTATTGCGTTTACTCCACTACCCTCCTGAAAACTTTGTTGACAACACTCCCCCACCTATCAGTGACAAACTTCCTGACATTCTTAAAAAAAGTGAAAAAGAATATTGGCAAATTGTAGACGAACATGTTTACAGAAGAACAAAAGCTGATGATTTACAAAATAAAAAGATATGTCGTATTTACATCTATGCTGGAAATAAAAAGACTACACGCAACATGAGAGTGAGTAAACGAGAAATAGTAATAGATGTATTTTGTAATCATGATTATGAAGTTGATTATAGGATTGAATCAATTGCTGATAGATTGAGTGAATTGTTATTTTTAAAAAGAATTGAAGGGGGTATGGGGGTAATTGAGTATAAAAATGGTTATGAGTTTGTAGCTCCTAATGGATATGAAGCTTATAGACATATCTATGTAGTAGGTGAAACTAAATGAGTGATGAGAAAGATTTATCTATGATTAACAATGAAGACTTTTATATTCTTGGTATGCCAATAAAAACAAAGATTGGTGATTGTCATTTTTTGAAGGTTAAAGATTACCCTAATTATAGTATAGATTTGAATATTGTCTCTATGACAAAGTTACACTTTGTTCACGCATACAGAAAAAATGATGAAGATGAAAAAGTGTTACAGCATTTAGAATCATTAAGTTTATTAAGCATCATAGTTAATTATTTACCTGATGTTTTTAAATCATATGAAAGAGTATTCGCTCATTTTTTTAAAGATGAAGATGCTATTCATAATATTTCTTCTGAGGAGGAGTTTGAAGAATATAGACAACTTATTCTCAAATTAAGCTGCATAAAAGAAGAAAAAATAAATCCCAATCCTGAAATACAAGAATTTATTGATAAAAGTAAAAAAGTAAAAGCTCAGCAAAATAGTGGAATTACATTCTCTACTATTGTTACAAGTGTTTCAGCATTAGGTGGTAAAGACTATGAAAATATCAGAGAAATGACTTTATTTCAATTATACATGGAATTTTATAGGATAGCTCAAAAAGTAAATTATGAAACTTCAGTTCTATTTGCCACTGTTGCAGAAAAAGTAGAAATAGAAGATTGGGCTAAAAAGATAAGTTTATTTGAGGAAGAAAAACATGGTTTAACTAGAAGTGAGTTTTCAAAAATCGCTGGTACAATAAGCGATTAATAATATATAAATAATAGGAGGAATAATTAATGCAAACTTATATTGCAGATACAGCTGATGTAACATTTAAGCATAAAAAATCAGGTAAAGTTGTTTTTACTGCTGAAGCTCAATTAGCTGGATTAACTGGTAGTGAAGAATCTGAGGTTATTCGAGGTGGGATTGGTAACAAATCTTTATACACAGTAAAACACAGTAAAGACGTTGAACTTAGTGTTAGAAACGCTACTTTTAGCTTGGAGTACATTGCTATGACTCAAGGCGTATTAATCGAAGATGATACTGCTGTTGTTACTGAAGTTGAGAGAATTAAAGCTAAAGATGGAAAAGTTACTATTAAAGGAGAACCTCTAGAAGAAGGTAAAGTTCAAATCATGGGTGAAGATGGAACTTTTGAAGATGCAAAAGTAGAAGAAGGAGTAATTGATGTTTCTAAGGTTGCAAAAGATGGTGAAACTGTTCAAGTTTCTTACCAAAAAGAAATTACAGGTAGAACAGTAATTTTAGATGCAACTAAGTTCGCTGACTCATATGAAGTTGAATACAAAACAATTGAATATGATACAGAAACTAACGAAGTTGTTCGAGATATCTATTTCCTATTCCCTAATGCTGTTCCAGCAGGTGAATATGAGCTGAATCTAGAAAACGGTGAAGCTTACACTCCAGAGTTAGATTTTAATGCTATGACTGAATCTGGCTCTAATGAAATTGGACGAGTTGTAGAAGTAGACAGAAAGGCTACTCCCTAATATCCCCTCAACACCAGAGTTAAATGTCGGTTCAGTAACTGAAACCGAAGTTAATTTAAATTGGTAGGTTGAGGGTTTTTTACCCTAATATTATATAAAAGGTGGTATATCGAATGTCTGAAATAACTTATAATGTTTACCGAGATGGTGAAAAAGTTGCAGAAAAATTAGCAGAAAATAGCTATACTGATACTGATTTAGAACCGGGTACAACATATGAGTATCAAGTAAGTGCTGAAAATGACGCAGGTGAATCAAATCTAAGTGAAAAAGTTTCTGTTACAACAGAAGAACCTGAGCCTGAGCCAGAACCTGAGCCTGATGAAGTGGAAGGATTAGAGGTAACTGGAAGCACTGAAAACACTGTTGATTTAAAATGGAATAAATAATTTTTAAGAGGTAATCATGATTAAATTGTGGTTACCTCTATCACATGGTTTGTTAATCAAACCACCAACTATACATAGAAAAACTAGGAGGAATTAAATTGAGTAATAAAAATAAAAACACTTCTAAACAAAAACCAAAGAATCTTACAATTACTAAAATTAAAAATGAAGCTGTAAAAACTAGAAAAATGGAAGAATACATTATAAATAGTGACGGAGATATTATAAAATTTTACCCTACTTTTCCACAGGGGAAGATAGATGAGTTATTAGAAGAGTTGAGAAAAGACATAATTTATGCAAATGATAATGATATTGAGTTAACACACGATGATAACTTTTTTATCTCATATATAATGTTTCTAAGTGTTAAACATTTTACCAGCTTAAAGAATTCTATTTCAGATAAACTAGAAAATAAAATTCAAATATTTGAACATATGAAAGACTCTGGATACTTCAATATAATCGTAGACGAAGTCTTTTTACCTTCTGAATTATCAAAAGTGATTGAGTCTTTAAGTAAAGTTTTAGGAACACAAAGATTCATGGAGCAAATAGAAACGAAATCTAATGACTATTTAGAAACACTAAAATTTAGAAATCAGCAACTGATGGATGATTTAGATAATCAGATTGAAGAAAAAGAAGGTAAATTAAAAAATTAGCCAGAGGTGATAATATGGTTAAAAAAATTAAAAACATGGCTGAACTGAATAAACATATTAACAAAATTCTTGTAGACTCTTTAAATAAAGAAAATAATCTGGTTGCTAATGAAATTAAATATACAGAGGCTGAAATGGTTGAACAAGAAGTGTATGCAAAGTATGCCCCTGATAATGGAGAACCTTTTGTTTATCAAAGGCGTGGAGATAAAGGTGGTTTAGCTGATGTTTCTAATATGGAGCACACAGCTCAAAAAAGCAAAGGTAAGGTTTCTATGAATGTTAGAAACATGACTCCCCCAAATCCAAAATTTAATGATAACCAACTCAAAGATGGAGAAGTTGCAGATTTAGTGGAAAACGGTGATGGGGCTAATGGATTGAATTACTCTTATCCTGACGGAAGTTATGCAGATGCTAGACCCTTTCAAAGTGAGACTGTAGAGGAATTAAAAAATAATAAAAAACTTCGTGATGCCTTGAAAATAGAGTTAAGAAAAAAAGGAATAAAAACTATAAATATGTAAGAAAAGGAGGGTACACATGTCGAAAATAGAACAAAACATGCTTAGACAAAGAGCGAAAAAACTTCCAACTATAACTGATGAGATGTGGAATAAAGTTGATGAGGATTACAGGTATCTGTCGGATGAATACATATCTGTAAATTCATTTTCACCACAAACTAAGAAACAGTATGTCTCAGCGTTGAGGCAGTTTGGCTGGTTTAAATACAACTCAATGAATAACAAACCTTTTTATAAAATCACTAAGAGAGATTTTTTGAGATATTTAAGTTATTTACGAGATGATAGAAAAATGTCATCTAGCGCAATAAACTTTAGAAAATCGGTCGTTTCCAGCTTGTGCAATTATATAGAAAATGTAGTTGCTGATGATGAGGATAATTATAGAAACTTTAGGAATTTCACAAGAGGGCTACCTTCTATTCCTAAAAACTCAGTGTATAGTAAAGAACAAGTTACGCTAGATGAATACAACATGATGATGAAAGTGTTAGAAGATGATGAAGATTGGTTAGGTAGAGCTTGGTTAGCAACCGCATTTTTAGTGGGAGCACGTAGAGCCGAGATAATTCAGTTTAAAACTGAAATGTTGGACTATGAAGTTCCTGAGGATAAGAAGTATATAATGTCACATACGGTAAGGGGTAAGGGAGAAAGTACCGATGGGAAGGCGTTAAACTTCATGGTAACCTTAGATATACTACCTCACTGGGAAAAGTGGATTGAAGAACGTGGTTACGAGCACGAGTATATTTTTACTTCTAAACGTGGTGGAAAGGGTGAGGTTCTTTCTGAAGGTTGGGCTAATTACTTTTGCTCCAACACTTTGTCCCATATTTTAGGTAGAAGAGTTAATCCACATATTTTTAAAGCCTCATGTATTACATATCATTTAAACAATGGAGTTCCAATCGAAATTGTATCTAAATTTATAGCGCAACACGAAAGTGTAGAAACAACTATTAACCATTATGATTTACGTGATTTTGAAGAAGAAAGAGATAAAATATTTGATTAACAATATACAGTAGTTATCTTATTTAAATAACTACTGTATAAAATTGCAGTTTTATACAGTAGAATCATTTGTTTAAAAAAATATTAGTACAAAAAACAATTGTAAGACTCTTGTCTGAACCGATTGTTTTTTGTACTAATATTTTTTTGAATTCGGAAAGGGGAGATGGATAATTAATGAGTGATTTTTTAGGAATTGAGCTTATAGCTGGACTCAATGAAACTAAATCCGTTGGAGAAATAAACAGAGCTATAGGTAGATTAAAACCTGATGATTTAAAAGTTAACTTAAATATTGATGAAAAAGCTTTGCAAACAATAAGAACGTTTAATAAAGAGATGCAGAAGCTTTCGCAAACAGCTAATAAGACAAGTGGTAATGTAAGAAAAGCTACTTTAATGAATAGACCAGAAGAGTCTATTAAAAGTATTGGTCAAATTAAAAAGGCTACAACTCAATTATCACAAGCACAAATCAATAACAGTAAAACTGCTATTAAAGCAAATAGAGAGTTAATAAAATCAAATTTAGAGTTACAAAAGAGTGTTACCACCCATGGAAAAGATGGAAGTCAAGCAACAAAGAGGACTTATGGAGATAGAGATGGTACATATAAAGCTGAATATGATGATTCAGGAAAATTAACTAAAGAAATTGATAATCGTGAAAAACAGCTGAAACTTGATGAGCGAATCGCTAACAAAAGAAAAGATTTGCTACATCAATTATCTCAAGCTGAACAAAAGAATCAAATTGATGTAGCAAAAGCTTCTGAATTTAGAGAGAAGGCATATTCAGAAGATATAAACTCTTTAAACAAACTTGGTAAGGATATGACTCATCATATTCAAACAATGAGAACGAATGCAAATGAAGAGAAACAGATTGCTAATGAACAGAAGAAGGTTTTAGATGATTTAAATAAAATCAGGCAATCTGGCTATGGAAAAGAAAGCAAAATTGCTGGATTTGAAAAGAAAGCTATAACTAATGACATTAACGCTTTACAGTCATTAGGTGCCGAAGTTAAGAAATACAGTAGTGAAGTAGACCTGCTATCTAAAAAAGATGGTATGCAAAAAACTATCAAATCTATGCAAACTCTTCATAAAAACGGTTCGCTACGATTACCTAAAAACAATATGCTAGATGATTTAAAAACTAAGCTAAATGATGCAACCACTACCAAACAAATAAGAAAAGTTAATGATGACATAGGTAGATTGCAGAAAACTTTAGGTATGCGAGATACAGGGTTTAAAGATATAAAAAAACTCAGAGCTGATGATATTATTGACCCTAAAATAGTTTCTGATGCTAGAGAAATGCTAAGAAAAGCTCAAACACCTGAACAAACTCAAAAAGCATTAGATTGGGTAGGCAGGTTAAAGCAAGATAATGATAGAGCAAAACAAAGTAATAGAGAGCTTGATACTATTGTTAAACAACGTCAAGATATATTAAACAAAATAAATAAAGCTGATGGTATGTTTGGTGTAAATAAAAATGTGACCAACATGTTCAGAAATCAAGTAGATAGAGCTGATATTGAAAATTTAAAAGAGTTAAATAGAAATCTTGATGATTACACTAAACACTTGGGTAGAGTCAGCGACCAAGAAAAAATAAGACAACATCAGTTAAAAGCTGAGCACAATATTGCAAAATTACAAAGAGCGGTTGATGACAGAGTATCTCCTGATGACCAGAAATATATGCAAAATTATCTGAAAAGTATGCATCAAATTGATGCCAGTACACCGGGGTGGCAACAGAAGATACGAGCCTTAAATATGGAATTCTCTAACTTTAGAGATGAAGTTGTTCATGCTGACCAAGGGCTTGCAAGATTTAGTAAGCAAATGGCTTCTGCTATGTTACGTGTTCCTATATACGCTGCTACTATTGGTGCAATGTATGCTCCTATGAGAATGTTTCAGGATGCTTTAAATCAAACAATTGAAATTGACTCTCAGATGACAGTTCTAGAAAGAGTAAGTAATGGAACAATTGAAATGAATAAAGCACTGGAAGATAGTATTGATATTGCCGAAAGACTTGGTAATGTAATAAGTGAAGTAAATGATGGAATGATTGACTTTGCTAGACAGGGTTATCGTGGCGATGACTTAGCCACTATGACTGAGTATGCGACAGTAATGTCCAATGTTTCTGATTTAGATGTTGGAGAGTCTGCAAGTAGTCTTACAGCTTCAATGAAAGGGTTCAATATTGAGGCAAAAGATAGCTTGCATATTGTAAATGCTATGAATGAGGTTAACGTTAATCAGCCTCCTTATGTAGAAATACATATGTAAAATGGTGTATATCGGTGGAAGTCCTACAGAGAGGATAATACCGACAGAAGCTCTTTTTAGAGAACTGCTAGAGACTGCCATCACCTATCTTACTATTAAGTTAAAGATAAAAGTACAGTCCAAACTCACTACACTCTGTAATCAAAAAATGTGAGAACCAAATAGAAATATTTGGTCGCTGTATTGATGTTTATAATTGAATAACAATACAGTCAGTAGGTCGAACGAGACTGAAAGTAATAGAACGTGATAACAACTATGCAATTACAACAGCTCAACTAGCACAATCTGTAGAAAGAAGTGCAGGGGCAGCCCAAACTTACGGTAAACTTAGTGCCGCCTAATGTAGCAATACATTAGTGAACAGTCAGCCATATCGGAAAAACTCTAGAGATAGACAATTCCGAGGAAAGAATATTTTTATGATTGTGGATAAATTGTACAGAGTGTTTGACTGTGGGAGGTCAAAATATGATAATCAATTGTACATATTGTGATGAGGAGTTTGAAAGAAAGCCTTCTCAAATAAAAAGAAGTAAAAACAACTTCTGTAATAAAAATTGTTATAATAAATGGATGACAGGTAAAAAAAATACAGAGGGGAATGTAGTTAAACATAATTGTCACCAATGTGACAAAGAGATAGTTGTTCCAAACTATAAATTTAGAAAATTCTTAAATGGTGAGTTTAAAAATCTTTTTTGTGATAGAAAGTGTCAAGCAAATTGGCAGAGTGTAAACTGGAAAGGGGAAAACAACCATAATTACAACAGTATTAAGAAAAATTGTGAATTTTGTGGTGAAGAGTTTACAACTCCTAAGAAAAAAGAAAAAACAGCTAAATATTGTTCTAAAAACTGTCGAGTAGAAGGAAGAATCATTAGAGAAGAGGTTGACTGCAATTATTGTGGTACAACCTTTTCTAAAAAGCCTTCGTTGATTCGAGGGATGAATTTTTGTGACAGAGAATGTTCATCTGAATGGAATTCTAAATTTAATAACCGTCAGGTTGAAATAGAGTGTATAATCTGTGATAGAATTTTTAAAGTACAAAGAGATAGAAAAGATACTGCTAAATCATGTTCAAAAGAATGCCACTATAGGTGGATAAGTGAATACTATGCTAAAACTGAAGAAGGACAAAAACATTATAGAAATTTAGGTATCAATACAACTTTAAACCAAAAATATTCAGAAACAAAACCAGAGAGAATATTTAAAGAATTTTTGATACATAATAACATTAAATTTATTTCACAATATTTAATGTATGATAAATTTATAGTAGATTTTTATTTGCCAGAAAAGAATATGGTGATAGAGGTTTTTGGAGATTATTGGCATGGAAACCCTCTTTTTTATGGAGAAAAGGAAGGGGTAAAACCATTAACAAAAAAACAAATCAAACAAAAGAAAAAAGATAAATCGAGAGAAGCATATTTAAAAAAATGTGGGCATGAGTTTTACATATTGTGGGAAAATGACATATATCACAAACTATCTAAAATAACAAACTTTTTAATAAAGTAGTAACAATATAATATATATTAAAGCACCTGTATATTTATCGCAATCATAAAATATTATCCGTAACGACTATGTATTTATAGTGGTGACACTATAAATCTACGCTGACCAACCTTACTCTCCCAAATTATTAAGGTTGAACATAGAGTCTGAACTACGTTTATAATCTAACAATGAAGACGTAGAGGTGAGCAGAAATGACTCACCCCTTCTGTTTATCAGAAGAGTAACAAATTGGCAAGTTTGGAAAGAAACATTGGATACACTACTGCCATTGGAGAGGTAACGAGAGAATCTGGGTCAGTCATCGGTTTGATTATTAGCTGATGTAAAACCTTTTCTAATTGACTTGGAAACCCTAACGTAAAGACGAGGGCAACAGGGGCGAAGATTAATTTCACGCTGAACGACTGAACGAAAAGGAGTTTATTTATAAACTAAGCGACAGTCTAGACTATATGGAAACATATAGAGAGAGGGTCGAAGCACTCTTTCCGCTATATATTTGTTTAGTTGTTAATTATAGAAAGTATAACAATATATAGTCAGTAAGTTATCATAGATAACTGAAAGTAATAGAATCGAACTCACTGAAATCTATAATGTCTCGTATAACTTCCATAGATGATGCAGTAGATGGACTAAATTCCATTGGAATATCTGTTAAAGATTCAGCAGGAGAAATGCGAGAATTTGATGATATTATTGATGATTTAGGAGCACAGTGGAAAGATTTATCTAAAGAACAGCAACAAAACTTAGGATTAAGTATAGCTGGTAGATATCAACTCAGTCGTTTTTTAATTCTTATGGAACGTTATGATGAAGCTGTAAGAGCTTCTGAAACAGCTACATACAGTAGTGGTTCAGCAATGAAAGAGAACGAACGCTACATGGATTCTTATGAAGCTAAGATTAATAAGGTTAAAAATGCATGGACAGAAACAACTATAGCTATGCAAGAAGATTTTCTTGGTGATGGTATTCTAGGATTCACCACCGTTGCTACAGGAGTAATAAAAGGAATTACACAAATAGTGGATAAGGTTGGTGTGCTTCCAACTGTTTTAGGAACAGCAGGGCTAGCTTTTGTTGGCTTTAGTAAAAGTATTAAAAATATTGATATTTTAGGCTGGTCTACTGAATTTGACATCGTAAAGAAAAGTTTGTTGGAAACAAACCCACAGTTTGTTGAGGGGTCTGCACGATTAAATACTTATGCTGGTGCTTCAGCAACAGCCTCGGTTGCAACTAGAACACTGGGTGGAGCTTTCGAGTTTTTAAAAAGAGCATTCTTACCCACATTAATTATTACAGGCGCAACTTTTGCAATTTCAAAATTAACAGAAAAATTTCTAGAGAATAAACGTGCAGCTGATGAGTTAAGAGAGAAACTAGAAGAAGTAAACGAAGCCAATATAGCAGCTGTTACCACAAACAAGAGTCAAGTAGATGAATTATTAAAAACTTACAATAGTCTAGGAAAAGCTAAATCAAGTGAATATGGTTTAAATGAAGAACAAGAGAGAGAATATTTAAATATTCAAAACGAATTAGCAGAACTATTTCCAGCTATCGTTGACCATATGGATGCAAAAGGTAACGCTCATTTAAAAAATAGTAAAGCTATTCAAGAAGAAATAGATTTAACTAATGAGTTAGCAGATAGAACTAGAGACCTTAGAGCTGCTGAAGCCAAAGATGAAATCAATGATGTTGTAAAAGGTATTAGAGATATACAGAAAGAAATAGATGTTTTAGAAGACAGGCAATCTGTAGCTGATGTGAAAGATGAAAGACCCGGTTGGTTAAAGTTTTTAGATGCTCCTTTCGATTTCGCTGACAAACATCTTTTAAACAAAGGGTTTGGTTATGATGAGATAGCTACAAGTGGTCAAGAATATGTTAGATTACAAGAAACAATGATTAAAGAACAGGCAAGACAACTCAATCAAACTGTCTCATCTATCTTTGACGATATGATATATGAAATAGATTCTAAAACTCCAGAAGTAGCAGAAGCTTTTCATAGAATAATTGAAGCAATTGATTTTGATGGTTTAGATTCTAATGAAATTTACGAAAAAACAACTGCTTTGAGTGGTTTAGCACATGAGATGAGTGAGGCTTTTGCTTCTGGAGACTCTGGTGCTTTTGATGAGGCATCGGAAAAGTTAATTGGCTTACTTAATGAACTAGATGTAGATGGTGTAGATGATTTAAACTTCTCCTTTAAAGATTTGACTGAAGCACAATTAGAAAATATGACAGTAAGTGAACTCTTATCTGGTGTACTAGATGATGAAGCAGATGCTCACGATGCAGCTGGTGAAGCAGCTGGTGAACATGGTGATGAGATAGTAAATTTAGTTGACCAATACGACCACGCAATTGAAAATATAGAGGGCTTAAATAGCATCTTGAACGATTTAGATGATGGAGGATTAACATCAGATTCTATAGGAGTCATGTTAGAACAGTATCCAGATTTATTAGCACATATGAATGATGAAATTGCTTTAAGAGAAGCTATCGGAGAAAAAATTGAAAGTCAAACTCAAGTAGCCATGGATGCAATAGCAGAGCAAATGTATGGTCAAGATTCTCTTTATAAACATGCTGTTGAAACTGGAAATGCTAGATTAAAAGGTTTAGCCGAACAATACAACTTAGATTTAGATAATTTTACTAATCTTGCACAAGCTAAACAAGAAATTGAGAGACAGTTGCTAAATTCTTTAGGGAAAATGTGGGGTAGATATCTTAATACAACTGCTAAAACTGCTGGAGAAATGGCTAATTTAGTAGATACATCCACAAATAAATTAACTGATAAAGGTCAAGAAGTATACAGAAGTTTATCAGACGACCCTGAAGCTCAAAGGCAGATGGCTTGGTCTTTAGCAGGGCATCAGAAAAAATCTAAAGAGTTAAAAGATGATTTAAACAGTATTGCAGGAATAAGTTTTGATGCTCCATCTATTGGAGTCGAAAGTATTGGAACTAGTCTTGGAAATGCTGGACGTGCAGCTGACAGTGCAGGGAATTCAGCTAAAAAGGCTGGAGATAGAGCAAAGAAAGCCGGAGATAAAGCTAAAAAAGCTGGAAAAGATACTGAAAAAACAAGTGAAAAAGTAAAAAAAGCTGTTAAAGATACAACTAAAGAATTTGAGTTATCCAAGTATGTTGTAGATGAATATGCCAAATCATTAGAAAAAGTTAACTTTCAATTAGAAAGGCAAGAAGCGAATACTAAAAAATTCCCAACTCACTCCAAAGAGTACAGAAAATCTTTAGAAAAAGAAATTAAACTTTTAAAAAGTAAAAGAAATATTATTAATAAACAGTCCAAAGATTTAGAAAAGCAAATAAAATCAGGGAAAATTAAAGAATACGGTATTGTAAGTGATGGTTCTTTATGGGAATATATTAGAGGTAAAGATGGCTACACAAAAACTACTACTAAAAGAACATCAGGTGGTGGAGTAAGTGGTGGTGGAGCATCATCTAGTGTCGCTGCTTATTACTTAGACAATTTTAGAGTTACTTCTGGGTTTGGTGGAAGAAAAAGTCCCGGTGGAATCGGTAGTACGAATCACAAGGGTACAGATTTTGCGAATGGTCGTGCAGGTGACCCAGTAAAAGCTCTTGCTAGTGGTAAGGTTATTTCAGCTGCTTATAATAGTGCAGGTGGAAATATGGTTGTCATCCAACAAGACGATGGCTTAGTTTCTAAATACATGCACATGCAGAATGGACTTAAAGTTAAAGCAGGTCAAAGAGTAAATGCTGGTACTGTTTTAGGTGGCGTTGGTACTACTGGAAATAGTACAGGAAACCACGTACATATACAGCTAGAGCAAAATGGGAAAGCATTTGACCCACTTCCATATTTAAAGAAGGTTAAAGCTAGTGGAGGAAGTGGAGCTGTTGGAGGAGCAGCGAAAGTAACTACTTCCACAAAAACTAAAAAAGAATCTTCTAGTAATTATAGTGGTAAATATGCAAAAGAAATTAATAAAGCATCAAGAAAATATAATGTAGACCCTAATTTAATCGCAGCAATTATTAAGCAAGAATCCAATTTTAATCCTAAAGCTAGGTCTTCTGCTGGTGCTCAAGGTTTAATGCAATTGATGCCAGCAACGGCTAAAAGTCTAGGTGTTAAAAGTCCTTACAATGTTCAACAGAATATTATGGGTGGAACAAAGTATATTGCACAACAACTTAAAGCTTTTGATGGTAACTTAGACAAGGCATTAGCCGCTTATAATGCTGGTCCGGGTAATGTTAAAAAATATGGTGGTATTCCTCCTTTTAAAGAAACACAAAATTATGTAAAAAAAGTTAAAAATAACTATAATAAAAATCTAGGAAATACTACACCCGGACAATTAAAATCAGAAGCTACTAAATCAAAAGCTGAACAACAACAAGCAATAGACCAAGCAAGGTCAGACTTATTAGGTATGCAGAATGAGATGGCTGCAATTGCTGACCAAATAGAAGAGTTATACTTCTCTATAGTTGAATCACATTTAGAACAATTCGACCATCAAAGAAATAAACTAGAAAAAAACTTAGCTAAAATTGATTACTATCAATCTAGATATAGCGAAGGTTCTAATAGTTGGATGAAACAACAAGCTAAACGTGAAAGTGTAATGAGAAAGCAGAATAAAATTCATGCAGACTCAATTAAGTTTATAGAAAAAGAAATAAAAACCAACAAAAACTTAACCAAAGCTCAAAAAATGAGATTGGATGACATGTTACTAGAAAGACAAACTGAGATGTGGAATCTAGAAAGAGAGCTTCTAGAACAACGAATCAGTATGGCTGAAAAAGTAATGGATACATACAAAAGAGCTTTGGAAGCACAAAGAGATGCTGCATTAAAGTCCGTTGATAAACTATTAGAGGAGATTGACGAAAAAGAAAAAGAACGTGACTATAAAAAACGTTTAAAAAACACGCAAGAAGACCGCCAAGAGATACTAGATGAAATCTCAGCTTGGTCTATAGACGGTTCTGACCAAGCGAAAAAGAAGATTAAAGATTTAACTAAGCAATTGCAAGAAATAGATGAAGAACTTTATGAAATGCAACGTGATAAAGGGATTGAAGAAAGAAAAGAATCTCTTGAAGACAAAAAAGAGAGTATCAATGAAGAGTATGACTACCTAATTAATGATGAAAAAGCATTTGCTAACATGCGCTCCAAAATAATCAAAAACAATACAAAAAGTATTCAAAAACAACTTAATAGCTTTTATAAAAAAGTTGGTAAGATGACTGATGAACTTGGTAAGGCAACAGTAAAGAATTTACAACGTTCTTTAAAGCAAATGAACACTTATTTAGGTAATTCTAACACTAAAGGAATGAAAGTTCCTAAATTCCATACAGGTGGTAAAGTTAGAACTGGTAGTTCTCGTGGTGAAGGAATAGCAATTGTTAAAGATAAAGAAATTGTATTAAATAATGAAGATTCTAAGAACATTTTAGAAGCCGTTAAAATGACTAGAAATCCTTTCAGCAATATTAAAACACCTAAAATTCCACAATTACTCAGCAACTCTGACACAGTTAGAACAACTGTAGGAGATATTACTCTACATGTTGGAAAATTAAATGGTGACAAAGAAGACGCAGACTTTGTACTAGGAGAAATCGTTGATGGAATTAGGCGCAGAGGTGGAAAAATTTAAACTTTAAAGATTTAAGAGATTGGTTTTTAACCAGTCTCTTTATTTTTTTATATGAGGCGGTGAAATTTAATGATTGGAGAAAGTGAACATTTTGTTTTTAATGGTAGAAAATCTACTGATTTTGGTATACGAAACGTTAATGTTTCTGAAGGTTTGTTTGAAGAATCACTGGTTGCTAGTAAAAGCATTAATGAAGTATACGTAAGAGGAAGAGCTGAACCCTATTTTATAGACGTAGAAGAAGAACCTAAAACTTTACAATTAAAATTTGCTTTTTATGAAGGTTTTAACGATAGATTGATAGACGAAGTGGTAAGATGGCTTGATGTCAATTATTATAAACCTTTGTATTTTTCAGCAGATGTGGACAGAGTTTTTTATGTTTTACCGGTTGATGGGATTAATAAAGTACACAATGGTTTAAAAGAAGGTTATCTTACATTAAACATGAGATGTGATTCTAGTAAGAGTTATAGTCATGAAATAGTAACACCAGTTTATAAAACTAGTGAATTAGATTTTATAAACCAATATGAAGAACCATTATTAATTTTAGGAAATAAAGGTCATCACACTATGCTTCCTGAGATTTGGATAGAAAAAGTGGATAATGGTGACTTATACATATATAACAAAACCAATTCAAATAAAAAATTTGAGTTTAAAAATATTGATATTGGCGAAAAACTTTATATCAATTGTGAAGACGAATATATAGAGACAAGCAAAGAGAAAACATATAGATATGATGACTTTAATGACTATTATTTAGAAATAATTAGAGGAGAAAATGTGTTAATCTTCTCAGACAATATGAAGATTAAATTTAGATATAGATATATATTTTCTTAGCAAAAAGGAGGAAACGGTTTGATTGGTAATACGGTAAAGAATAACATGCAACCAAAAGAGTTGTCATTGTTTTTAACAAAGCCAGATAAAACAACCATAGCTAAATTAAAACATATTAAATCAAGAAATTATGATTTATATCTTGAAGATGAAACTGATACAATAAGCTTTATCATGCCTTATTACATAAGAATAAACAATAAACTTGAGAAAAATCCACACATCGACAAAGTAAAAGAAAAGTTTATGATTAAAGCCAAGTTTGATGGTGACGATAAGTTTCGTTGGTTTATAATTGAGCAAATATCAAAAGTTGCTGAAGAGTCTGATGATTTAAGAGTTGTATGTTATTCTTCTGAAAATCAATTAGCCGGTAGACAAGTAATTGATTACGAAGCAACAGGTGTAAACTGTTTAATGGCAACAAATGATGTTTTAAAAGATACAGGGTGGAAAGCAGGTTATATCAATCCTGATTTTAATTTAAAATATAGAAGTTTTGAAATTTCTCAACAAACTAAGTTAAGCTCAATTTTTGAAATTAAGGATACGTTTGACGCAAAGGTTATTTTTGACACTGAAGAGCAAACAGTTAACTATTATAAAGAAGAAGAAATTTCAAAATACAAAGGATTTAAAATTGGCTATGGAAAGTATATACAAAATGTTAGTCAAGAAATAGATGCAAGTGAAATTATAACTAGATTACATATTTATGGTAATGATGGTTTAACAATAAATTCAGTGAACCCAACTGGTAAGACATATATTGATGACTTTTCTTTTTATCTTTACCCCTTTGAAATAGATAAAAAAGGAAATGTTGTTGAGCATAGTAACTATATGAGTGATGGTTTAGCAAAAGCTCTTGTTACTTATAATGAAAAAGTTTCAAAAGTTAAAACAAACTTTAGTGATTATATAGCTGAAAAAAGAACTCTACAAGAAGATTTGACTAAAAAGAATAGTAAGTTAATAGTTCTAGAAAATGAATTGCAAATAATTTTAGATGAAATCTCTATCAATAAAACTATAGGTCAATCCACTGAATCAGCTAAAAAGAAAAGAAATGAAAAGAACAAGGAAATTAAAAAACAAAAATCATCTATTAAAGATGTAGAAAAGAAAATTGAGAATCTAGATAAAAAAATTAAAGAATTAAATAACAATATAGACTTAAAAGAGAATCTAAGTGAAGAGCAATATATTGAATTACAAAAGTTTATTCATGAAGATGAGTGGACAGATGAGAATCAATATGATGAAAGTGATTTATATGAGGCTGGAATGAAAGAAATGTCCGAAATAAATAAACCTCCTATAAATTTAACTACTAGCTTAGTAAACTTCTATGAAATGGTTAGTGAAAGCCACAATTGGGAAAGGCTCTCGATTGGAGATATTATTGAGGTTGAACACAAACCTTTGGGAATAGATGTTAAAACAACTCTTTCTCATATTGGTTATAATTTTGATGATAAATCAATTGAGGTAACTGCTTCTAACACAGAAAAACCATCCTCTAATTTAGATAAAATAGTCAATGCTCACTATACAATAGATAAAGTTGAAACAGATTATAACAAAAGAAAAATTAATTGGAAAAAGGTTGCTTATAATTATAATGTCAGAAACGACAGAATAGATAAAAAACCTACCAAACCCAATAAAACAAGTGTTAAACACAAAGAAAATGATGATAGTTCTGTTAACTTAATATTAAAGTGGAATTACCCAGATTATGAAAAAACAGAAAAGAAAGCTGATAATATAGATGGTTTTCTAATCTATTTATATTATGACGATACAGATGAACCTTATCAATTTGGTTCTAAAGAATCGTCAGAAACAATAGTTGACACTCCTTATATGTCTAGAACATATACTTTTCCTTCTGTACCTGCTAATTTGTATTATACATTGGGAATAAGAGCGTACAGACGTGTAGATGAAGACATAGATAGAAAAGGGATTTTGTATTCAGATTTAGTTAGATTTGGAACTATTTCTACATTTGAATCTATTGATTTCAGAAGTTTTTCTAACCCACAATTATTAAATGATTTGGAAGTAGATGGAGAAACAGATGAAGACGGTTCTCCCCTTGCTCCTTATCAACCAAGCCCAAATTTAAATTTCAAAGGCTTAATAAATGGAATGAAAATTGTAGGTGGCGACACTCCACCAGATAATCCTTCTTTAAATGAAATTTGGTTTGACCAAGAAAAAGGTAAATGGTATAGATGGAACGGAGAAAAGTGGGTAAGTGATATTGAGTTTGATGAAATACAAGCAAAATTAGAAGCTCATAAAAAAGAAATGGAAGAATTCTCTAAACAACTTAATAAAGAACTGGAAGAAGCTAATGAAGAGCTAGAAAAAGCAATGGAAGAACTAGATGAAGAAATGAAACGAATTGAAGAAGAAGTTATTCCAGATGTAGAAAGAGCCATTGAGGAAACGGAAATACCAAGTGGTTATGAACAACCTGATGAAATTCCTAAAAGTGGTTTGTGGTGGGATGAATCACAAGACCCTCCTAGGCTAATGAGATGGAATGATGAAGAAGGTGAATGGGGAACTCTCGCTCCTGATGAAGAAGAAATAGAAGACATGATGGATAAAATGAGAGAAGAAGCTGTTGTTGAAAGTAAACGATACTCTAAAATAGATATCATTAAGACTAGAAATAGAATCAATGAACAGCTTGCAAATGAAATCGGTGATGTTAACGCCAAAATTGAAGAGTTAGAAGAAATGGCTGAAGCTTTAGAAAAACGTGCTGAAGAAGCAGTGCAAGCAGCTGAAGACCTCATTGAAGAAGTTGAGGGATGGGGTGATTTAGCTGAGATAGTAGATAGTCATTCATCTTACATTGAAAAAACAGATAAATTGATTAAACAAACTGTTGAAAAAGTAGAAGCAACCGAAGATAGAGTTACTAAAGCTGAAACCTCTATTAAAGAAAATGCTGATTTAATTTCCTTAGCAGCAACCAAAAAAGAAGTAGAACATATTGAGGGTGAAATAGAAAAAGTTTCAGATAAATATGCTGAATTATCTGTAACTGCTGAAGAAATTAAATCTGAAGTTGGAAAAATGGAAGTTGATTTAGATGGCAGAATTAAAGATAATGCCACTGCTATCAAACAAACTGCCGAAGCAATTAATGCACGATTAGAAAGTTTTGAAACTGATTATATAGAAGATAAAACCGATATTTTATCCAGTATAGAAAAGAATACAACAGACATTGAAGCAACTGCAAAAGGCTTAGAATTAAGGGTAACAAAAGAAGAGCTTGAGAATGCTACAAAAGATTATGACAGACGAATCACCAAAACCGAAGCAACACTAGATGTTCACGCAGATTCTATCTCTCAGAAAGCTGAAAAATCTGAATTAAAAGATTACGTAACCTCTAAGCAATATACTGAAAAAGTAGGTTCATTAGAGACTTCTATAAATGGTATTACAGGAACAGTGAAAGACATTGAGGCAGACGTAGACAAAAACACAGGTGAAATATCCTCAGCTCAATCTAAAATATCCTCATTAGAAGTTACAGCTGATGATATTACAACTCAGGTATCAGATATTAAATCTGATGTAACTACAGCACAAAAAGATATTACTAGAGTTGAACAAACAGCAGGAAAAATAGAGAGTACAGTAAGCAGTGTTAGAACTGAGCTTGATGAGTTAGAAATTGGCGGTACTAACCTTTTCAGACCTTCACAAGTAACTAATCTTATTCCTGCTAGTTCAGGGATTATAACGGACTATAAAACAGGTATAAGCTTTCATTGGAAGGTAAAAGAAGGAGAAAAGTATTCAATATCTAGAAGTGACAACACGAACGATAGATTTAGATTAACTTATACTGAGGAAGAGCCTAGACCGGGTGTTGAGTATATTAAAGTCGATACTCACGATTCAAAACTAAAGGTAGAGGGGATTGAAATACCGCCTAAAGCCAAATATGCTTTGCTTTATTTGCAATATCATGAAAGTAGTACACCCCTACCCGATATACAAGTTGAAAAAGGTAACAAAGCTACTGCTATCAGTCCTGCAAACGAAATTGGAGGACGTAATTTACTCCCTGACAGTGCCAAATCTTTTACAGTAAAAGGTACGCTTAAGCGTATAAACTTAACAAAACCAATAAAAAAGGGAACTCCATTCTCTTTTCAAACAGATTATAATATTTTAAAAGGCTCTCCTTCAAGGTTAGAATTTAAATTCAGGTCTGAAGGTGGAGATTATGTTACAGGAGGTAATTTTCAACCAGTTATAAATAATTCAACTGGTAGCGTTAAGTTAGAAGATTTAGTTATGGGAACTGATATATATCAAGTTATTTTCTACTCAGGTAGTCAAACACATGGCGAACATACAGAAGCAGACGTTGAATATGTAAATTTCCAAATTGAAAGAGGTACTCAAGCAACAGATTGGTCTCCTGCTCCTGAAGATATGGACGCCCGTATGACAGCTACAGAAACAACTATAAAACAATTACCTAGTGAAATTGATTTAGCTGTTAAAGAGGGTATAGGTGCACTTGAGATTGGTGGAAGGAATCTACTTCCTAACAGTAACACATCTGAATGGTGGAGTGCCTACTCAACAGTAGGTACTAGTATGGAACGTAAAAAGGTCGATATGATTGATGAATGGGGTTTTTCGGAGGCATACAGATTAACTAGTACAGTTGCTAAAAACCCTACCTCGAGTATTAGAATACTAGCTACTACCTCTAATTTCTTTTCGATGGTGCATGATAAAGTATACACGTACTCTATTTATATTAAAAATGTTGCTAAGACCCCTGTAAGAATTTATGTAAATGGATTAAACGATGGGGTTCATGACAAGAGGATTGAATCGGGAGAAAGTAAAAGGGTCGTACTTTACGGTGTAAGACGTGAAGGATATGATTGGTTCCAGCCTAGATTTCAAGTCTACAATAGTGATGATATTGTCGATGTGATTGTTGGTAGGGAGCAAATAGAAAAAGGTAACAAAGCCACAGACTGGTCACCTGCTCCTGAAGACGGTGTAAATAAAACCAACGTTTTATCAAGTATCAATCTTAGTAAAGAAGGCGTAAAAATTGAAGGTAATAAGATTGATATTAAGGGATTGGTTACTGTCCTAAATGCTGATGGCAGTAGTGGGACTATGATTAGTGGTAATAAGTTAGTAAATAAAAGTATTACTACCAATCAGTTAGATGTTAATCAGATATTTGGTAATAGTGCTGTGATTGGAAAAATACAGAGTGACAGTATTAAGACAGCAGATTTAGATGCCGGAAAGATTACAGCTGGAACACTTAATGCAGCAAGGATTGCTAGTAGTAGTATAACCGCATCTAAACTTGCAAGTAATTCAGTAACAGCTGCTAAAATTGCTGCCAATGCAATTACTGCTGGAAAGATTGCATCGAACGCTGTAACTTCGGACAAGATAAAAGCAAATGCAGTAACTGCTAGTAAAATAAGCGTAGATACTTTAAGTGCCTTAAGTGCTGATTTAGGAACTGTTACAGCAGGTAAAATTAAAGGTATTAATATAGAAGGTTCTCTATTTACAATGGGCAGAGCGTTAAATGGAGAAGATAATGTAGGTTTAACAGGTGAATTTAAACATGAAGATGATAGGTATAATAGAGGTAATGACGAATACGACGGAAATGTAAATTTAAATAGTGCGTATTTATCATTTAGGTCTAAAACTATACATTTAAAAGGCACTCCAATGACTAGAACATACTATCAAATCGCTGATTTAGGAGCGAACTCAATTGATATAAGAAGGTTTAGAAGTAGCTCGAACAACACTGCGAATGGAAAGTTTAATGGGAATGAGGTTGCAACTAGTATAACCGCAGAAGGGGTAGATATTTTTAGAGGTGGAACTTCTAACACGAATACAACTTGGAATAGAGTGGCTTATATTAATTATAATGCGATTTCAGCAGAGGAAATTGTTCCTAAAGACATGTTATTCACTCCCCCTAGTGGACGAATACATGCGTTAAATAGTGATACTATTTTAAGACTACATGATGACTATATAGTTTCTGCGAGATTTTACGATAGAACTTCAACAGCCACCTCAAATATGTTGAGAGTAACGGCAAGTGGAGTTGTTAATAGGTCAACTTCGTCTAGAAGGTATAAACTCTGTGAAAAACCTATTGAGACAGATTATGCAAAAAAACTGTTAAAAATTGATGCTAAGTCTTGGTGGGATAAAAAATCCATAGAATCTTATGCAGAAGAATTGAGGACTGGGAAAGAGTCAGATTACGAGGTAGAACTAAGAAGAATAGGTGGAGTAATTGCAGAAGATGTTCATGATATAGGATTAGGGATGTATGTGAGTTACGATGATAAAAATAGACCAGATGGTATATCTTCGTATTTATGGACTTTATTAATTCCAATTGCCAAAGAATTGGATAGTAGAGTGAAAGACTTAGAGTCAGAAAATAAAATCCTAAGTGCTAGAATTGAAGCACTAGAAAATAAAGTTTTTAATTTTAAAGGAGAGGATTAATAATGGCAAAATTAATTAGAGTAGAATCAGCAAATATGAAGTATGATGATGAATATAACATAGAGTCTGTTGAAATTGAGTATAGGTATGAAGGAAATGTTATGCGACATGGACGTGGTGAAATTGAATTAGACCATGAAACGTTTGTTAATGAGGCTGATGTTAAAAAGTTAGAACAGAGAGTTATTGGTGAATTGATTAATGAATTAGAAAATGCTAAAAATAAAAATGATGAAGAAGAATAAATGATTAGTAATATAATAATTTTAGAGTTGTTGACATTCTTGTTAACAACTCTTTTTTAATTTTATATTAATTAAAATTATAGAAGGAGTGAAAGGATGTCGTATTTAGATATACCAAAAATATACAGTGACCCAGTTATCAGTAGGCGCAGACTCGGCACAAAAATCCAACCGTTTATACCTATTAAAGAAACTATTACAGTTGATAGTTACAGAGCAATACTTACTGAAATTCCCAATGATTATGAAAGAGTTAAAGTCACCGGTAGAAAAGTGGATTGGCATGAATCTGATGACGATATATTATTAGAAAATTCATTTAGAGTAGATTATGTAAATGGTATAGTTTATTTTCATGAATCTGTTAACAATGTGTCTTTGAATTTTGAATATGTGGGAGAAGGAGTCTGGCTCTATCCCGATTCCCGTGTATATTTTTCTGGAGAAGGTAGCTTCCCTACTGTAAGAGATAAGTTTGAAGATGTGGATAGAGCAATACTCGTTCAAAAAAGCCGTGTTGATGAATTGATTGTAAAAAATCCACAGCCCAGTGAAGTAGTAGACACAAGAATTGATTATAACGGTAAAATTTTCAAGGTCGCTAAAGACAGAATTGACGCTGAACAAAAGAAAATAGAGGAAGCTTATTATGATGCAAAAGGGAAGAAATTTAGTTCATTAAAGAAAAGAATCGACTCTTTACAACTTGCAACAGAAGAACATCAAGATGACCAATTAGAAGAAAATACAAAGATTTGGGCTTCTATAGACCTAATCCCCGGAAAAATAGCGTTAGAAACAGGGAAATTAGAAGAAAAAATAAATGGTGATATAAGAAAATTAACTTCTAGGATAGATTTAATTCCTGAGCAAATAACTTTAAAAGTTGAAGAGTTGAGAGAGTCTGTAGATGAGGAATTTTATAAAGCTTATTCACAAATAGATATGATGTCAGATGAAATAAATTTAAAAGTTGATGTCAATGGAGTTGTCTCTTCTATTAACCTTTCAGAAGAAGGAGTAAGAATAAGTGGTAAAAAGCTTTGGTTAGATGGGGACACAAGAATAGAAAATGCAACAATTAAATCTGCTCATATTGAATCTTTAAGCGCTGATAAAATTAGAGCTGGTGTAATAGATACTGGCAAGCTCAGTGTTCATGGTGGTAGTTCTACAAAATATTTAAATATTGAAGGAAATGAATTGGAGTCAAGAGGACAGTTTACTAGTACATGGTTCGGTGAAACAAAAAGACGAGACGTAAAATTCCAAATAAAAGACGGATATTTAAGAGCAGCTAACGCAGCAGAGTTTAAATACTTATACTTCTCCGATTATGGAATCTCTTCTTTCTTACGTGGATACGATGAAGAAAGTGATAATGCTGAGTATAAAGGTTCTGGTGTTATTGAATTCTTTAGTCATCAATATAGTGATGTAGCCAGAGGTTTAACTCTATTTTCCAATAGGGGTATTATTGCTATGAAAACCATGACTAGAGATATAGTTTTAGATTCTGCTAGAGATGTTAAAATTTCATCTGGAAAAGGTTTGGTAGAGGTTAGAGGTGGTTTAAGAGCAGGTTCTATTGGTGTGTTAGAACCCGGAACAAACTTTTATGTTGGTGTAAATGGTGATGGAGAATTACGTGTAACCAATAAGAATTTCTATAATAGTGGAAATACATACTATAAAAATGTTAGAGCTAGATACTATAAAGGAAGAGCGCTTATTGATAGAACAAGAAGTTCTTTTTTATATCTTGGTTCAGACTTAGGAGTAAGGGTTACTTCAAGGGGTATTAATAATCTCAGCAAAATAATATATAGACCAATATATGCTGCTTCTTTTAAAACTAGGTCTAGTAGAAAATCTAAAGAAAATATAAATAATTATAATGACAGTGGTTTAAAAACTATTGATGGTTTGAACGTTGTTAACTTTAATTATATTGGTGATAAAGAGAAAAAAATAGGGTTCATAGCTGAAGATAGTCCTAAAATATCTGACAAAGATAATGAGTTTATTGATTTAAACGATTTAACCGCTTACCTAACTAAAGCTGTTCAAGAATTATCTAGTGAAGTGAACTTTTTAAAGAAGAAAATAGCTGAACAACAATAGAAGAAATGAGGTGTTATTTTGAGTTTTTATTTTCCAAACGTAGATTATACTTACATATTTAAAAGAGAGGGTACGGAAGACGACCCTTTCATATTTTTGAAAGACGAAAATCATGTTAGAAAAAAAGCACTTATGTTAAGAGAGATTCCATCAAAAGAAAAGGGAGTTGTAGTTAAAGACTCTAAGGATAAAAAACTAGAGGAAACTAATTCAGATGAACCATCAAACAATCAATTTAGAGTGGACTATTCAACAGGAATTATTTACTTTAATAGCAGTAGAGATGGCGAGCAGATGGTTTGTGAATACACAGGTATGGGTTCTGTTTTTATTTCTGCTGCACGAGTCATGATGCAAGGAGGTGAGGATGACCCTTTAGAATCCTTAGAAGAGTTATTATCCCACGTGCAAGAGGGAGTTGAAACTTTAGAGCAAGTTGGAAATTTAGACTTTGTTGGCGAGTACTCTGATTCTCACGAGTATAGAAAGTGGAATTTTGTCACCTATGAAAATAAAACTTTTGTTGCTATAAAGAATAGCGTTGGCATTAAACCTAGTGAAACTTCTCATTGGAGATTGGTTTCTAGTGGAGTGGGATTCTCAGGAATATTTGAAGAAGATAAAGTATATGCCATTGGAGATTTAGTATCGGATAAAGAAAAGAAAAACCTATACATTAGTAAAAAAATGGACAATGACAGTAGTTTAGACAATTCTGATGACTGGGATAATATTATTACATTAGATGATACTATCGAAAATATGCGAACTTCAATAGATGAAAAAATAAATGAATTAAACAATGTCGCAGATAAACTAATTTCTGACGATGAAAAAAGAGATGAGAATGAAGAAGAAAGAGATAGTACTTTAAAAGATGCTTTAGCTCAATTAGAATTGTTCAAAGACGATTTAGAAGAAGATGAATCTGAAAGAGTAAAAAATGAGGCTTTAAGAAACTCATCTGAAAGAGAGAGAAATAGTGGAGAAGAATTGAGAGTTTCTAATGAGTCTGAAAGAAAGGTTAATGAAAAAGCTAGAGAGTCACAAGAAGAATCTAGAGAACAAGAATTTAACTCAGCTATAAATACCATCGAAGGTAAAATTGATGAAGTTGACACTTTATCTTCAGATGTAAAAAATACACTAACAGAAATAGAAGTATTAGAAAATGAGGTTGGTGTGGCTCTTGAGGACACTGAGTACACTATTGATAAAATTGACGGTTTTCAACATAAGGGAGAATATAACAACGAAGAATCGTATAAGAAATTTAACATAGTGGAACATGAAGGTTCTACTTATATGGCTATGCAAGATATTGAACCAAGAGAGATAGATGATGAAGAAGGTGAAGAAGATTTTGAAGATGAAAATTACTGGAGACTTATCGCAGAAAAGGGAAGAGATATTAGCGAATTAACAGTAGAAGGAGTTAGCCCTGATGAAGAGGGTAATATTTCTTTAGAATCTTTGGGTATAGCTGAAGAAAATATGGTTTTTGAAACAAGAGATGAAATTATAGAAGATTATGAAGGTTTAATAGGCGACTTAACAGAGTTGAGAACTGCTAGAAAAGATAACGTAGTTGATGCGATTAATGAGCTAAGAAGTCGTATTGACGAGTTAATTGATTTAGTTACTTAATTACAAAATAGAGTTTTTAAGAGGAAAAAGAAGAGTGGTGAAAGATAAAAAAATAGGAGAATGCTTAATGTTACTAACATTAGAAATAAATAGTAACACATTGCTCACTGTGAATGTGAGGAGTGATGGTTAATGAGTGAAAAAACACAATGGGAAGTAGAATACTTACAAAAAGAAAATGAACAGCAAAACGTAGATTTAAAAAATCACGAAAAAAGATTACGCAACTTAGAATCTTTCAAAGATTCTACTGTAGAGAAACTTATAACAATCTTTAGAACAATAGATGATATGAAAGAGGATAGTAGATGGATGAAAAGAATGTTTACTAGTACATTGGTTGGAGGTATAGTAACAGCTGTTATTTCTCTAATTGTATGGTTCATACAGATGTAAACTAAAGAGAGGTGAATTCTGAAGATGAACGAAAAAGAGAATAAATTAGAAGAGATTAGTAACAAAATCAATAGTTATGAAGCCACAAAACACCCACCTGTTTTTGAGATGTATGTAACTTTATTTTCTATTTTGATGGCTGTAATGTTATTTTTATTTCCAGATATGTTACAACCTTCAAGAGATGGTATAACTAATGTTTATTGGTTGTTATTAATTATAATGCCACAATATATGTGGGCTTTACTATTTTTTATTGCAGGTATAACAAAATCAGTAGGCTTGCTTTTAGATAATAATGTAGTTAGAGTGACTGGGTTGACAATTTCAGTTATAATCTACGCAGTATTTAGTGCCATGTACATCATAAATTTCCCAACTATTGGCACAGTAGTGTTTGTAAGTATGACGATTTTTACTCTTTTTAGTATTTCAGCAGTAAAACATACTGGAATAAAGAGTTAGCGTAGGGAAGATTTTAGTAATGTTATAATAAATAATTAACAATACATTAATTTAAGGAGGTGTTGAGTTAATATGAGAATAAATTGGAGAATCAGAATGAAAAACCCTGTTTTTATTGCACAAATTATTTTAGCAGTTTTAACACCAATACTAGCTTATGCAGGACTTGGTATGGCTGACCTAACAACTTGGGGAACGCTTTTAGATTTGTTTCAACAAGCATATAGCAACCCTTATTTATTAGGTTTAGTGGTAGTAAGTGTGTTTAACTCTATTACTGACCCAACGGTTAAAAATCTAAGTGATAGTGATTTAGCACTTGGTTATTTTAATCCAAAAGAAAACAAGAAGGTAAAAAAAGACAAAACTGTTTAATTATAACAATTTTCTTATTTATAAAGTTGGCAGTTATACAGAAGCAAGGCTAGAGAGTGGTTCATATAGAATCACTCTCTTTTTTATTGTAAAAAACGAAAGGATGATAAATAACAATGGCAAAGAAAAAGCATTTATTGATTGCAGGTCATGGAAAGCAAAAGAATGGAGGATTTGACCCCGGAGCTACTGGTTTAATATCCAAGGGCGAACATCGGTATATGAAGGAAGACTTATTTCCAGCGATGAAAAAGTTTTTGCCTAAGAATCATGACTTAGTATTTTTTGATGATTACAACGTATATAGTTACGGAAACATTGTATCACTTGCTAAAAAATACAATGCAGACCAGATTACAGAATTCCATTTTGATGCAGCTGGTGCATCTGCTACTGGCGGTCACGTGATAATTCATAGCAGTTACAGTCCAGATAAAATGGATTTAGCATTGCGTGATACAATTAAGTCAATGGTAGGTACAATTTATACGCATAAAGGACATGCTGGAGTTAGCGGACGCAATAATCTAGCCAACGTAAACCGTACAGCAAACGCTGGTATTACCTACAGATTAGTCGAGTTAGGTTTTGGTACAAATAAAGATAACGCTAAAGTGTTAACAGAGGACGTAGAAACATACGCTAAAAAATTAGTTAAAACTTTAACAGGTACGACTAATGATAAAAAACCTTCGACATCTAAACCTGAATCTAAACCTAAACCAAGTAAACCACAATCTAATAAGCTAACAATTGATGGGTCATGGGGAAAAGCTACAAGTAAACGTGCGCAAGAAGTGTATGGCATGAAGATTATTGATAGTGTAGTTAGTGGACAACCTAAAAATGCTAATACTAAAAACATTCCATCTGCCGAATATGGTACAAGTGGAAGTAATTTGATAAAGGCTATGCAAGCTGAATTTGGTGTTCCTGCTAAGTACAGAGATGGTAAAATCACTTATCCATCAATGTTAATTACTAACATGCAGAAACATTATGGTACACCACAAGACAGCAAGGTTAGTTATCCATCTATGGTAATAAAAGAGTGGCAAAAAGCTTTAAATAAAGGTAAAAGAAAATAATATTAAGTGATAAAAAACAAATAATTCTTCTTAGATAATTTTATGTTTTTTAGTGTGATAATACAGTTGACACTTTTATATCCTTTTTGATATAATATCTTACAAGTAAGTGTCAACAGCTAAGATGATGTTGTGGATTAAAAATTTATATTTACTCTATAGGTGAAAGCTCACTATTTTTAGTGAGCTTTTTCTTTATTTTTATAATATCTTTTTTTATAATATTCTTGACAGTTTGTACAATAGCTAGCTTTTGTTTCTTTTTTCATTGTATTTCCACAATAAGGACACAAACCCCTCTCTTTTCTATATTGAGACTTCTCCCTAGCATGTATTCTCCATCTACACTTATCAGAACAATATTTAGCATGTGGCATTTTTACAGTAAATTCTTTATTACAGTCTGGAGCTTCACACACTTTTTTCAGCATATCTTCATCCCCTTTTTTACTGTTTTTTATATACTTCATACAATCTAACTAAATTAGATGCTTGCCTTATAATATCTGTCTCCAATGCTTTAAATACATGTACCATAGCTTCATCCGTTTTATAAGCTTCATCACTTTTAGAGCCTTCTTCAATATCATAAGTAGCTTCCCTAATATACTCTGATAACAAATCTAAAAAATCCTCTATATCTTTTATATTTCCATCTTTTTCATATAAATCATCAAATACTTCACTAGGTGTTTGCACGTAAGTATTGAACATTGTAGTGATTAATTCATTGGTATCAATACCGTGTGTATCACAATAGCCCTGCATATTACCTATTAACTTTTCATCTAAGTCCAATACAATCTTCATTTATTCACCTCAATAATTAACCACCAAAATTATACCTTCTACTATACACAATTTGTATATCTAAAAGTAATTATACTATAACTTTTACTCTAAATAAAACTACGATTTTATTCTAAATTAATAACTACATATAGTGTTTGTAAAACACTTTACACTACATGTAGTTACATTTTAAAGATATTTATTAAAATTTGTCACCCTGAGAAAATAATGTAAAATACTCTACAACCATTGTCAATTCAATACTTGTACCTCTCCCCTTCTAACTTTCCATTTTTATACAATATAAATTATTGTCACCCTAAATTAATATTGTATAAAATTATCACCAAAAATTATTGGAGTATCATTTTGTAAATTAATGGTAAATGTATCTTTATTTTTAATTTCTACACTTTCTACAATTTCTTGGATATTATCTTTACTTATTTCAAAATCTTCACCATATCTTCTTTGTAATAAATCAATTAAGAATTGTTGTTTAATTACTTCTCTTTTACATTTGCCATAATTATCATAATTACCACAAACGTAAGAAATCTTTCCACGCTCTCTTTTTGCCTTATAATTTTTCCCACAGTTAAGACATTTAATTTTTCTTGAAAATAGTATCAATAAAGAACACCTCTAAGTCAAGGGGGATAACCTTATTTATTATCTTGTATATGTTGAGTCACAACCTCCAACACAGTTTCGTAACAAGGATGGGTTGTTAACATGTTTCGCTAATCGACTCATCATATGCACAAAGATTATCCCCCTAAAGAAAATTTACGATTATCTCTACCTCTCTATTGTTACTTCTCGTCCATATAACCTCAGACAATAACTCTTTATATAATTGGTTTTTAATTTCTCCATTGTTTGAGTTGTTTATATCGTTCAAGAATTTATCAATAGAAGACAATCTTTCTTCATTGCCATGTGAATTAACAGATTCCATTTCCTTTTTTAATTTTGATAGTTCTTTTTCTATATTCCATTTTTCTTGTTCTCTTTCTTGGGTTTTTTGTCTAGTTTTTTGAATATCATATAAGCCTTCTTCAAAAGCCTCCTCAATTCTTTCCAAAGCTAATTCTTGTTTTTCACATTCTTCTGTTAAATTTTTAATTCTTTTTAATAACAGGTTCTCTTTTTGTTTTTTAACATCATCATTCTTCATATTGTTTAATCTATCTTTTAAAGAATTTATAGTAGTAAATATAGCGTCTTCTATTAATTCTGTAGAACCTCCATAATTCCCACAAGAACATCTTGAAACACCTAACATATTATTACCAAAATTTTTGTGATGCATATTTTTCTTACACTTTCCGCATATTATCAGTCCAGTGAAAGGATAAATAGTATTTTTATAAATTTTTCTAGCCTTAGAATCGAATAATTTTTGTATTTTTTCATATTCTTCTTCAGATATTATTGCTTCATGACAATTTTTAACTATCACCCACTCATTTTCAGGTAGATATCTAAATGGCTTAGAAGAAGATGACTTAACTCTCCCTCTATTACCTTCAGATTTATTACCGACTACATACCCTAGATACACTTGCGATTTTAACATTCTACTAATTGTAGGTACAGTCCATTTTGAGTCTCTGGGAGAAGGGATTCCTTTTTTATTTAGACTCCATGCAATATTATTAATACTAGTACCATATAAAAATTCTTCTACAATAAGCCTTATAACTTTCTTTTCTTCTTCTATAACAATTAGTTGCTTCTTTCTAGTGTCATTATAATATCCATAAGGACATGAGCCACTAACCCAGCGCCCCATTCTAAGACCTACTCTTTTACCTGCTTGCAGCCTTTTGTTAATCATTTTATATTCGTATCGACCCATAAAAGAGTGCATGTCAAACACTTGTTCATCACTATCATTGTTCAAATCATATATTTTATAAGGATTTGTTGTGATTAAAAAAGTGTCAGAGTGTTGTAGAGTGAGTCCAATTAACTCCCTATCTCCACCTCCACCTCTTCCCAACCTATCAATATCAAATACAATTACTGCATCAAATTGATTATTTTTCACATCTTTTAATAATGTTTGCATCTTAGGTCTAGCTTCAATAGTATCCCCTGAAACTATTTCTACATACTCAATATAACTCCAATTATTATTTACACATACTTCATGTATAACTTTTCTGTGTTTAATTAAATCTTCTTCTTCATCACCAAGACTCCTACTTTTACGTAAATAAATTGCCACATGTTTTATTTTATTTACGTCAATTTGTAATTCAGTTAACACTATCTATCAACCCTTTCATAATTAACTTTAATAGAAAAGATATCATTGTTGTTTATTGCAATATTTGTTTTCTCCCATGAAGCTTGAGGTGATTTTTTTAAACCGAGCCTTTCCGCTTTAGTTTTAATCGCACTTAGTGTTTTATTAGGCAAAAGTTTTTGAACACCTGCCTGCCCTCTAGTTGGATAGTATTTTTTTATTATCTTATTTTCTTTTTCAGTCCAACCTTTATCTCCAATCATTGCATTTATCTTATTGTTTTTATCTATTTCTTTTGTTTCTTCTGTCTTGTGTAATTCTAAAGTGTTTGCTTTTCTATTAATCTCTCTTAAACTTCTATCAAATTTATCTGTTAGCTCATTGTTTGGAGTAATAGAAAATATTTTTTTCAATTTTTCTACCTCTTCTTTACTCCAAGTACGCTTTTTTCCTTTTTTATTATACGTTCGTTTTACTTTTCGTTTTATTCCTAATTGACTAGCCTTGATTCTCATTTTTTCTATAGTAAACCTAGGTAAAACTTCTTCTAATTTTTCATGTGAGGAATATTCATAATGTTTTTTTAATAATTCTATTTCTTCTTCAGTCCAAAATAGTCTACTAATAACAAACATCCCCTTTTACTTTATTATTGTTAATTATATATTAAACCTCACTTAAAAGCAAAAAGACAAGGTGTGATACACCCTGTCTTTTAATAATATTTAGTTATAATCTCAGATATTTTTTTTAAGTGTTCTTCTGATACAAACTCATTTAACTCTTGTTCAAATTTTATTGTTACTTCTTCATTATTAATAATATTCAAGAACTCTTCCTCCTGTTATAATCGCTTACTGCTTGATTAATAAAATCATTTATAAAATACTGGTAATGAACACGTTTCTTTACATTAAGAATTTCAATTCCTATTTCTTCTACTATTTTTAAAGGAATGCTTTTTTCATTATGTTTATTTTCGTAAGGAGGAATCAATTCCCCCTTTGAAACTGCATCATAAGTTAAATAATCATCTATATGTATAAAAAATGTTTTGTTTTCTTCTTCTCTAAAGTTGACTACTATTCCAGAGATTACATTGTCAAATTCAGAAGCTTTCTTTAAGGCTTCAATTTGATGCTCTTTTATCTGTGGATTACTACCTCTATGACTTATTGATTTACTTTGAGTTGATTTTAGTTCAAGCGTAAATAAGTAGTTACCATTGAATAGAACCGTATCATAGGGGTTTTTTGGAATCATAAAGGATTTTTTAAGTGCCATTGGGTTGACATCTCTTACTCTAAATGTAAAGATATTTGAGTCTTTTGATGATGATTCAAAATTAGACTCGAAAACTTTCCCCATGTTTTTCTTTTTACTCAATATATTCATTCACTTTCGTTATGTATTGTTAAACATTTATTTGATTTGAATTTCTTCTTCACTTACTTCAATATCAACTATTTCACTTAAATCTTCACCTGTCTCCTTGTCGTAAGGAACACCATTTTGAATAATAATTTTTGATTTTAAATCTTTCCAATTCAGCTTCTTAACTTCTTCTTTTTCTACTAATTCAGGATAAGAGGATTCAATAGCTTCAATCTTATCTTTAGTAGGTTTTTTGGTTTTTGGTAGAGATTTTTTAATAATAATATTCCCTGACAAGCTTTCCCATTTATATTGAGTTTTAGTTGATTTTAAATCTTTTTGAGTTTTAGCAAACTCAGCCAAAGTTGTTAATAAATATTGGTTTTCTTTTAATAAACTCTCTTCTTTTTGTTTGAATTGTTGTTTTAAATCTAGGATGCGTTTCTCTAATGTATCTTCATATTTTTTAATAGTTGCGTTATTGTTTTTAACTGTTTCAATATACTTGTCTACTTGCCAATTCTCTAGTAATGGTGTTTCTTTAATTTCTTCTGACATATCACATTCCTCCTAAAATAATTTTGATATATTCTTTTAAATTTTTAATATGAGTCTTAATTTCTTCAATTTCTTTACACTCTTTAAGCTTCTCTTTGAGTATAATTTGGGTGTATTGGTCTAAAGCCTGTGTAATAGTTCCACAATATTTTACAGTGGTATAAACTTCTTGACCTTTTTGTTTTCCACTCTTAGCAACACTTTTCTTCTGTAATAGATATTGATAGCTATCTGAGTCAATAAAGTAGTCATCATCAATTCTCGTTTTATTTTCTTCTTTGATTGCTTCACTCATGATTTTTCACCACCTTTCTTAAATAAACCATCGCCTAACTTATCAATAGAAACACCATAAGATTCATCACTATTAGTAATAGTAATAATTTTACTCTCAGTATTATAGTAAAGAGAATATTCTGAAGAAGTGTCTACCAAGATAGAGTCTTCATCAATCATATAATCAAACTTCCTTTCTTATATAAGTATTGATAGCAAAAACTATTGATTTATCTTCATGTCTTTCACTATTTTGTAAATCATAATTGTTTAAGTTAATAGGAAACCAAGTGTCTTTGTTCTGATAATTGTGATTTACTTGTGTAAGATAGAGTTTTTGTAAATGTGGGGAAAATAGTGAGTATATCTCTTCCCCACCAATAACAAACACTTCTTTTTCTTGATTGTGCCTAATATAGAATGCACTAACTAAATTTAAGGAATGTATTATATTTTCTATATCGTGATATATAAAAACACTATTCCTATCACTATCTGATATATTGGGTGTATAATCTTTATTTCGTGTTAAAATTATCTTGGTTCTATTGGGAAGGAATTTTCCATTATTCATTTCAATAATTGAATCAGCGGTTTTTCTACCCATCACGACTATTTCTCCCTCAGTTAACCTTTTAAAATTTTGTAAATCTATTTTAGATTTGAATAGTAAGTCATTTTTAAAACCCAATCCTAGTGATTTGTCAATACATGCTATTGCTGAATATGTAAGCATTATATTGCCACCTCATATTTAATTGTTTCACCATGTTTATAATTGATTAGTTTAAAATCATCAATAGTGAAGTTGTAAAAATCTTTTACATCAGGGTTAATCCATAACTCAGGTGCTTCGTAAGTTTCACTGTGATTAACTTGATTTAACAAATCTTTTTCATGTTTTTCATAGTAATGGCAATCTCCAATATGGTAGATAAACTCTCCCAATTCATAGCCAGTTACTTGAGCAATCATTCGCTGCAAAACATTGTATTGAAAAATATTATACGGATTTCCAAGTGCCATATCGTTACTACGACAATGTACTTCAAGATGAAGTTTATTATCTTTTACGTGCCATTGAGTTAAGTAAACACATGGAGTAAGCGACATATTTTCTAAATCATCAGGATTCCATAAGGTTGTTATGTGTCTTCTAGATTGTGGTATATTTTTCAAACTGTATAATAGGTAATCTACTTGGTCTATATACAGATTTGTTTCGGGGTGGACTCTGTTCTTTTTTGCTAATTGATAGCCATACGCCTCACCAATTGTTCCGTCAGGTAATTCCCATTCATTCCATATATTGTTATCCATATCACGTAAATCTTGCACCTTGTTAGACTTCATTTGCCAAATCCATAAAAGTTCTTTAATAGGATGCAAAGGATTGATTTTTTTAGATGTTAAAATAGGAACTTCTGAGTTATCTAATCTGATAAATTGTCCAATAACAGATTTAGTATAAGCAGGTGAACCATCTGCCCAAATAGTTCTTACATCTTCTCCTTTATCCCACACACCATTATTTTTTATATTATTAATTATTCTTTTATATTCTTTATCAATTATTGCCATACAAATATTCCTCCTTGTAGCCTTTTAATTTCTTTTGTATTTTTCTAATTGTGTTTCCTATGGCTTGAGGTGTTACATCAAACTTTTCAGCAATTTCAACATTAGTCCTATCTTTAGACTTTAAAAGGAGAATTTCTGCTTCACGCTTGTTTAACAATAGTAATAAGTTTTCTGTAGCCAATTTATCTAAAATCTCTTTTTCGACACTATGATTACTTTCCACAATCTCTTCAAATGTTAAATGGGAGGACGTGTTTATTTGGTTATCGAAACCTACTAAATTGTAAATATCCTCATCGTCAGGTTTATCATTTGGATTAAGTTTAAAGATATTAGAGTCCCTGTTTAGTCCATTTTTAATTTCCCATCTCATATTGTTAACTGCATACGATTTAAATTTTGATATCTTACTATCATAATTTAAACATGCTTTCCATAAACCTAGATTTGCATATTGTAATAAGTCGTTGTATTCTAATTGTTTACTTCTGGCTACATTATGTGGTTGACCTAACATCTTGTATAGAGTTACTGTAGGTAAATGCTTGTGCTCATCAAACAGTTCATGAGGTGATTGTTTCAATAAACTCATCTCCTATATATTATTAAAGGTTTATACCATGCAAAGTAAAAATTACGTCCGTCTGTTTCTTGCAATATTCATCTCATGTTCATTTAAATGCTTTTTCATAAAATTAGCAGCTCTAGCATAATTTATGAATTCTCCATTACTACACATCCACAAATATTTATTCCACTGTTTCCATAGCTGACGTTTACTATGACGCTTGAGAATAAAGAATTTGAGTTGTTTTAATATTTTCCTGTCGTGTTCATTCATAATTTATACCCCCTATTTAATAAATAAATTATTTTGTGTATTCGACAACCTCGATTTTATCCTTGACGATAGTATAGATTCTTTCATCGTCATTAACGTCAATCACAGCTATCATCTCATTTGAATCTTTCATTAAATCATCAACCTCTCCGTTACAAGTAGAAGTGTGTATTACTTTTCCACTTGTTAAATGTATATGCACCATTTTTATTCTCCTTTTTAAGTGAGTTTTTTACTTTGATTTTTAAATAAAACTCTACCCCATCAGAAATAAAATTAATTTTTCTATAACAAATGCAAGGTAAATTCCTAAGTTAAAACCAACAATAAACATAAAACAAGGAATCAACAAATTAAAATATTTTAAATTATAAGTTGCCCAATTACTTTGCATAATCTTAATACCAAGAGCTATACCGCCCAATGATGTTGTAGCAATTATCAAAATACCCACAACCATTAAATTTACTTGAAAAAAGATATGGTTTATTCCACCTTTCTTAAATTGTACGTTTTATTATTTCTTATAAAAAATAAAACTTTCACTCTAGCAGTAAAGTAATTTAACCTTTTACCAAAAAATAAACACTTTTTCATCGTTATTAGGAGAAAGTACTGTTGCCTCAAGACTATCACATTTTAAACAGCGATACTTTACAGAAAACTCCATTTCTCCTGTGAAATCATCTACACCTTTTACCATAAACTCTGAAATTGGAGTCTCTGTTTCCAATATATTATTTTCACCACATGTTTTACACTTGATAGGTCTGTGATTATTATCTAAGTAATCTTTTTCACCAAGAGCTATACTCCTTTTAATATCTAATTCAATTTCTTTGGGAAGAGTATTTGCGTCATTATCCATTTTTTAGTCCCACCTTTTTTCATTAAAATAAATCTTTTATCTAAAATGTATACCATTTCCCCTCATGAGAGGCTATTTGAATTACCCCACAATTGTTACATCTAACTTCTTCACTATAGTAGTCTTTATTTGACCCATCTACACAGTTGAAAAACTTTTTACTACCACAGTGTTTACATATTAAAGGCTTGCGTTTTTTATCTATAAAACCAACGTTCATAAGAAACTCATGATAATCTTCACCATCTTTAAGCCTTTTGTTATTAGTTACTTTATTTAAGTATTCAAACGGTTCATAGTTGCTTTTAGATTTTAGTTTATTTATCTTTTTTATGTAGTATTTTCTTAAAAACAAACATCTTACAAAATTAGTAATCTTCTTCATTTTCTCACCCCTCTTACAAAAAAGACGTTTTATTTAAACTACCCTACTAAATTTTATAGTATTTTATTAAATATACTCATCACTCTTTGATAGGTTTTTTTGTCTTTTTTAGATTGTTTAGCAAATAAAATTAAAGCGACAATATTTATCAACATCATAAAAAACATTATAGTTAAGATAAAAATAACTGATATTGTCATACATTTGTCACCCTCTTAAAAGAAAGATTTTATCTTACCGTTTTCTTTATATAGCCCAAATTATAAATTGAATTTGAAACCTCTTCTTTTGCCAAGTCTTCACTAGTCCTAACCGATACTATTTCCTCAACAACATCTTTTCCAAAGCCTTGTGGATTGTCCCATAAGTCTGAGATGTATCGTTTCTTGAATACAATGTATACTTCGATGACAGCTACCTCCTTTAATTAAAGGCAAACTTTATTATATTTTACCACTCATCACCTTCAACCATTTCCTCTCCGCAGCTTTCGCATTTAGGTATATAGATTATTGGAGGTGTAATAATATCTGGCTTACATTCACAGTTACGGATATATGTTTTTGCAAACATCTAATCACCACCTCACTATTCTTCAATGTATTCAATTAAAGGATATTTCTTTGTAAGATTGTACTGTCTTTCACATATAAGACACTTGTGAACATATTGTGGTGGAAATGATGGGAGTATTTGTCCTGTAAAACTAATTTCTGCACCAGTACATTCGCCATCATCACATATATAAACCGTATTGACAGGTGTTACCTTAAAATACTCTTCAGCCATTTAATCCCTTCTCTCTATAAAAGTTACTTTTTATTTTATTTCTTTGTGCATTTCAATTCTTTCTCTAGCAATCTCAAATTGATTTTTATGTAACTCTGAACCTATCCATACTCTGTTTGTATTAATTGAAGCTATTGCTGTAGTACCGCCACCTAAAAATGGGTCGTAAACTACATCCCCTTCATTACTATGTATCTTTATTAAATATTCAATCATTTTTAAGTTCTTTTGTGTTGTGTGATATCTTTTAAAGCCACCACCACTTTCCGATGGGTATAATAGGACACTGCTCTCATATTTTTCATTTTGCCTGTTAAAAGTCCACCTCTCTCCCTTTTTTACGTACCAACTTGCCATCTCGATATTGCTAATCCATCTTCTATCTCTATTACGTGGCATCGGGTTTGTTTTTTGCCATATTAACCTATCTTTGGGAATAAGTTCACTCATAACATCGGTGATAATATGGTATTGTTCAAATGAATGAAAAGTAAAGAATGAACCACCTTTTTTGATTTTAGGGATTAGAAGTTTTAAAGAGTCCTCATCAAAGCCTCCATCCCATTCTCCAAAATCAATCCCTGTCCTACCTTTTCTATCTTTCATCGTTTTAAAATTGTTTTTTTGTGAGATATTAAATGGAATGTCTGTCATGATTAAGTCAATAGACTCATTTGGTAATCTTTCTACTGTTTTCTTGAAATCTTCATTATAAATTTTATTTAACTCCAGCAATAAGTAACCCCCTAATATATTGTTATTTAATTATAATTTACAATAAAAGTAACTTTTATTTTAGTACTCCCTTATTTTTGACTCAAAACCTGAAATTCTAGAAAATTGGGTATGGTTAAAACCTTATCCTCCGATTCCAAAGATTCACAAATTTTCTGATGAAAATATTTTGCTAATTCTGCTGGGACAGAATGTGTCTCATTTTTATCAAGTCATCCGGTTTTAACGATTAATATATCTCCTTGCCTTAATTCTAAAGAAGATTCTTGGATTAACTCATAATTATGGTCAACAGTCCTCAATGTATATTTGCTCATTTATTATATCCCCTTTGTATTTTGTATGTTATTACCTCATTATAAAAGCTATTATTTAAATATTAAGTTACATTTTACTGGTATAGAAATAGTTTCATCTACTCCAATAAAATGTTTTACCTTAACTCCATAGAGACTCTTTACTTCTACATCTCCAATTTCATAGACTATATCTTTAACCTCATCTATGCTCTTTTCTTTGAGTAATGGACTAAAGTAAGTTTGCTTATTAATCAATCTCATTAAACAACTGTCAATATTCTCTAATGTGAACAAAACTGTACCATCATGTTTGCTGTGCTCAATAACTTTGTATTGATACTCCTTATTTATACTTGGGTTGTAATTGATGTGTCCAGCACTTAATTCACCTATGTGATGTTTAACTTCGTTGAATCTATATTTCAAAAGGTTGGAAATAAAGTGTTCAGGATTAAGTTTTTCAATTCTTTCTTTCATCATTGTTATCACCTTCTACATAAAGACCCGATAGATATTTATTTTCATACTCTTCTACTGTCATTTGTATATGGTTAACAGTTACCCCATCACCTTTAAAGTTTGCATCGTAGCGAAATATAACCTCATCATTAATTTTCACTTCTATCAAGTCTTTACCATCAGATTTATCGTGGGTAATGTAGAGTTCTTTAACATGTTTTCTTTCTAAAAGTGAGCCTGTTACCATGTTCATATCTTGTTTATGGCTAATATTTACTTGCATATTCTCACCTGCTTGACCTTCATTATAATTAATACGCTTCATCGCTTAGGCTTACATTAATATCTGCTTTTTTGTAAACTCTGAAGTCTTGTGCAATGATTGTTTCTTTTATTTGTTCTATAGTAGACGGGTCAACCCACCTACCCCCATCTCTCATAGAGATTAATGCATAGTTTTTATCGCCATAGCCTGTTGAAGACACTATATAAATGTTATCGTTATCTTTGTCTAAAACATAATCACCTTTTTGTAATTCAAAGTCTTTGTCTAAATCTTCTTGAATTCTGTAGCGTAAGCTCATAATTTTTCACCTCTGCTTTTTAATAAAAGGATTCTTTTATCGCATTTCTCGATTCACAAAACCCTTATGTAATGCATGTTTTGCGATTCGTTGTTTTTGTGATTTTTGTTATTTTTGTGTATAAATTAATCCAAATAAGTTTCTAACACTTCAATAGAAAAATCTAAACTACCTATTTGATGTATAAGTTTAGTAATTTCTCGTTTGGGGTCAGGAACATGGTAAAACCCTGTATCATTCTCTAAACTATCTTTGAGATTGTTTAACTTATACTTTTGAGCTTCTAATATGGATAGAGCGTAATCTACTTTACTCAATATCATCCTCCTTTTATAACAACCTCAGTTTATAATGATTAAATAAACTGAGGTATAGTGAGTGGTTATTTGTTAATTTGATTCTTTATTTCTAATTCAATTCTTGGCTCAGGGGGAATAAAATCAGGTGATTTTTTAATCTTGTCATTTTCATCATATTTAGCATATTTTTCCCCTGTATTTTCATCTGTATATAATTTAGACATATTACTGTCTTGGACAATCGTTAAGATTTTTTCAATATCAACTCCAACTTCACAAGCATCGCCCAAAAGAAAATAAAGCTCATCAGCTAACCCATCAGCCAAGGCAACAATCTTATCTTGTTCATCTTGGATAAAGTCTTTTTTCAATTGCTTGTTTACTGCTTTATCTAAATAATTTTTAATTGTTTCGATAGATTCAAGGAATTCATCTTCATTATTAGAAACAGAATGAATCTGTTCAACCATTTCTTCTAGAGTTCCCCAACCTTTACGGTCTACCAAACGGTTTAAATCAATCAAAGTTGGCTTAGTAGATACTGGATGATTAAAAGCTTCATGAAAATCTGCTACCATTTGTTGCATTGTATTGGAAAATGTTTTATTAGAGTTTTTCCACTCACTAGCTAAAATCTTCCATTCAGTTGCTTTTGAATCAAAAACTTCTTCATCTTTACTTAAATTTTTTAAATTGCTAGTGTCAATAACTCTGTACTGAGAATTATTGTCGGCTACTTCTGTTTCTCTTTTTTGTGTTTCATCAATATTTTGTGAAAATAAGTTTTTAATCTTGTTTAACATTTAAAGTTTTACACTCCTAGTTTGTTTTTATGTTTATTTAATTTCATTATATTGTTATTAAATTATATCGTAATCAGAGTCCTTCATATCTTCTACAGGAGATAATAAATAACCATTTCCAACACTACTAAAGAAATCTTGATTACTTGTTCCAGTAGAAATTCCATTCATTACGATAGGGTTAACATCTTCTGAAGTGTCAGGAAACAAAGTGTCAAAACGTAAATTTTGCAAAGCTTTGTTAGCATTATAACGTAAAAATACTTTAACATCCTCAGTCATTCCTAAATCATCATACAATTCTTCAGTATATTTACACTCATTGTCATATAGCTCATATAAAAGTTGATATGCCCAATCTCTGAGAGAATCTTGTTCGTCTTTGGGTAACTCTTTAAATCCTAAGCTAAACTTATACCCGATATAAGAACCATGAACCGATTCATCTCTTAAAATAAGTCGAATAACTTCAGCAACATTTACCATTTTACCCAGCCCTAAATAATATAAAGGTGTGTAAAAACCTGAGTAAAATAGAAAAGATTCGAGATACACAGAGGCTACTTTTCTTTCTAAATCTGTTCCATTAAGATAAATATCTTGGATACGTTTAGCTTTATATTGTAAATATGGATTGCTCTCTGTCCATCTGAAAATATCTTCTATCTCCTTAACACTACACAATGTACTGAAAATTGAAGAGTATGATTGTGCATGAACTGATTCCATAAATTCAATATTATTGTATACAGCAAATTCATGAGGTGTTCTTACTGCTTGTTTTACAGCTCCTACACCATCTTGCGACTGTAAAGTATCTAATGCAGTTAATCCTCCCAATACTTTATTAAATAAGGTTTGTTCTTTCTTAGAAAGTTGTTTCCAGTCAGATGTGTCATTAGAAATAGGCATTCTAGTTGCTAACCAAAATTGAGAGGTTAATTTCTCCCAAGTCATTTTATCAATTAAGTCTTCAATTTTATTCCAATTAATACTTTTAAATGGTTTGTTTGTTTGCAAGTTTTAACTTCCTTTCATATATGAGAATATTATGTAAAAGGGGGAATAACCCCCTTATTTATTAAATACTACAGTTAACACATTCATTTACATTAGTTGCTTCCCCATCTTCTGTATATGTTCTCACATAATAAACAGATTTTATTCCTTGCGACCAAGCGTAATTTCTAAGAATGTTAAGGTCACGAGTTGTCTTTTCAGTGGGGTATTCTGAACCAACTTTCCATTCATACATCCCTTCAGCAAATTGAGAGCGAGTAAACAAAGTCATACTCAATCCTTGGTCAACGTGTTTTTGAGCAGTAGCATAAGTATCAATAATTTTGCGTTGGTCAATGTCATATGCTGATTCATAATAAGGAATTGTTTCACTAGATAAATAAGGTGCTGGGTAATAAACTTTACCACGCTTACCTTCTAATCTTTCTTCTATCTTTGTGATTATTGGATGAATGCTTGCAGTAGCTTCATTTACATATGAAATACTACCTGTTGGTGGTGTAGCAAGTCTATAAGCATTATATAAACCAAATTCTTGAATGTTTTGATTTAATTCTTCCCAATCATTTAAACTAGGGATAAAAATTCCATCGAATAAATGTGCGATTTTGCTAAAATCAAATTTATATTTACCTTTTTCATAGTTATGAATCTTTTTAAGATATTTTTTAAAGTAAGTTCCATCAGCATATTCAGAATTACTAAAGTTATAAAAGCTTTCCTTCCTATCTTTTGCAATTTCGTTGCTGGCTTTTAAAGTCCAGTAATTCAACAACATGTAAAAAGTATCAACAAATTCTAAAGCCTCAGGAGAACCATAGTAGATTTTATTTTTGGCTAAATAACCGTGTAGATTCATAACCCCTAAGCCAACTGAATGATATCTATCATTTCCTTTTTTAACTGAAGGAACAACCTCTATATTTGACATATCAGAAACATTAGTCAGAGCTCTATGCATTAATTTAACTGATTCACCTAAGTTTTTAGAAGCCATTAGATTAGTTACATTAGTAGAACCTAAGTTACAACTAACATCACTACCTATTTTTTCATAGGTTTGGTCATCGTTAATCTCAGACTCTTCCATCACTTGGAAGATTTCTACGCATAAATTACTCATAAGAATTCGACCTTCAATTGGATTTTCTCTATTAGCAGTATCAATATTGATAATATAAGGGAATCCACTTTCATTTTGTAAATTACTTATTTCAGTTTCTAAATCACGAGCTTTGATTTTGCTTTTTCTAATTTTGGAATTATTGACTAAATTATCGTACTCTTTTGTAATATCAATGTGTGAAAATGGTTCACCATATTCCTTTTCTACATCGTGTGGTGAAAAAAGATACATATATGAGTTATTCTTTACAAGTTCATAGTATTTATCAGGTACTGTTAGTCCTAAAGATAGTGTTTTAATTCTTGTTTTTTCATCTGCGTTTTCTTTACGAACTGACAAGAAATCAATAATATCTGGATGAAAAACATTGAGGTATGCTACACCACTTCCGTTACGCTGACCCATTTGGTTTGCATAAGAAAAGGAGTCTTCCAACAATTTCATTACAGGGATAACACCATCAGATAAACCTTTAATCTCTTTAATAGGGTCATTGTTAGCCCTTATGTTACTTAAGTTAATCCCAACTCCCCCACCAATCTTTGATAATTGTAAAGAGGAGTTGATTACACGACCAATAGAGTTCATAGAGTCTTGAACTGTTAATAAGAAACAACTCACGAACTCTCCTCTACGCTTTTTTCCTGCGTTTAAAAATGAGGGGGTTGCAGGTTGATAGCGTTGGTTAATCATTTCTTCTGCTAGTTTTTTAGCTAGTGTTTCATCACCCATTCCTAACACTAAAGCATTAAAAACAATACGGTCTTCATAACGCTCTAAAATCCATTTCTTATCATTAGTTTTCATAGCATATTGTGAATAGAATTTATATGCTCCCATGAAAGTATTAAAGCGAAACTTTTTATTATAAACTTGCTTCATAAGTTCCTTAATAAAAACTCTTTCATATTGATTAATAACTTTCTCATCTAAGTAATTATTTTCTAGTAAATAGTCGATTTTTTCTTCAACATTATGAAAAAACATTGTGTGAGGATTAACATATTCTAAAAAATATTGTTTTACAGCCTCTTTATCTTTATCAATTTGAATGGTGTCATCTTTTGGAATATTTAATTGATTATTTAGGTTAAAAAAGCTATATTCTTCATTATTGTTATTATCTTTTTTAAGTGTTGGTGTTTTCAATTTTACTGATTTCCTCCTTGAATTTTTCTAAATCTTTATCTGTACCATTAAACTCAAATTTTATTATTAATGGTTTCTTAAATTTATTTGACAATTGTTTTCCATTTATGCAATACAAGTTATCAAAATTTAAATTCCCACTAGCTGCGAAACCTTTAAGATAATTGATATTGTCTTTATAGTTAATAAAATCTTCTATTTCATCATTTAGCTCCCCTTCATATGTAGGTGTAACAATGATATAATCTTCGTCAACTTCATAGAATGGGTTTGTGATATCAAGCTCATGATTATCCATCCCAGTTTTTTTAACGAAATTTTCTACATAACCTGTGACAGTTAAATAGACTAGTAACATTTAAGCCAACTCCTGTAACTTATCAGGTTGAAAACCAGTGAACGGTTCTTCTCCTTCTACCTCAACTACTGGCATAGAAGTTAAACCCAATTCATTTTTTACGTAATCGAGAGCTTGCTCATCTTCCTCAACATTGATAGAGTTAAATTCTACTCCCTCATTACTTAAAACGTTCTTGGTCATTTCACATTGAATACAACCATGCTTTGTAAAAACTGTAATCTTTTTGCCCATAATCAACTTCCTCCATATATTGTTATTTATTTATCAAATATAACTAATTTTTTAATTATAAAACAATAACTTAAACTAGTTATATATAATATCAAATTTTTTTATTCCAATTATCAATATTGAGATATTCTTCATCTTCTTCTTTATTAATAGAATCTACAATATCTTCAAAAGTTTTCCTATCTACATTTTGATATAACAATTCTAATTTAGAAGCTTTGTCCTCTTCTTTTGTTTTGTCGTATAGACTCTCTAGATATTCCATGTAATCATTAAATTCTTTTTCATGATATTCGTTAAATTCTTTCTCTATATTTTTATTTTCTTCCAAAACGAACACCTCTCGTATTTGTATATTGTTAATAATTTATTAGTAACTTAATAATTGGTCTCTTACCATTTTAATCTTGATTACAGAATCAGCAAACAACTCATTAAGTGTTTCAAGCTTACTAGTGTTATTAGAACCTTCGTCCATATACATAAAAATTTCATCTAACGCCCATTGAGCTTCATTAATATTATCTAATACAGTCTCTTGGACATTTGTTTTAGTACCCTCTAACATTTCACTCACCTCCCATACTCATACTTACTATGATAACATATTCATATCAAATTGTCAAGTTAAAACACTTATATATTATTAATTATTTATAAAATATTACTCACTATCTAAACTGTTAAAAGAATCATCAATTACTTCTAACACTTGCATAACTAGAATTAAAGAATCTGAATCTAATACAGTGTCTTCATCTTCCAATTGCTCTTTTGCTAATTCAGCTAAATATGTCATCCCAGTAGCTAGTCTTTTGTTATTTTGTCTTAATGTTAAGACAAGGTCAATTAACTCTTCTTTGGACAAATCGTATAATTCATCTTCATACAGTTCATCTAAATCTATATTATTTTTCAAATTTCTCCCTCCAACCTGTGTGAAAACTTATAATACCGAGCCATAGATTTAGCCTTGTCTCTTGTAAGTTTATATATGTTGGCTCTAAACTTTCCTTGTTTTCATATATTGCAAAAGCTTGTGGTTCACTAGAAAAGTTTATTCCAAAATTAAATACATCATTAATAATATGAGAATAATTTACCCTAAAAAATATTCTATCAAAAAAATCTATATTAAACATATATCACCCTCACTTTTTCACTCTCATTTTACTCATCTTCTTTCATACATGCTTCTTCTGTAAGAATACATTCTAAAACTCTCTTAGTTGTATCAAATTTTCCATGTCTATTCAACACAACATAGTCGTAAAACTGTTTGTTTTGTAATTCACGTTGATAAGTTTTTAATCTGGTCTCAATATCTTTTGCAGAGTCTCCTCGATTCAACATTTGTTTCATTGCATCTTCTTTCGTTGTGTGAAGCATGATAGTTGTACAATTATCATAATATTTTTTTAATTGCTCCATTCCATTTACATCAACAATAACAAAAGCGTGGTTTTTAGATAGCTTATTATCTAATTCTTCTTTAGTTAAGCCATAGCGATTGCCATCATAATAAGTGTATTCTGCTAACTCTTTGTTATTATACATAGTTGAATATTCCTTCTCAGTAATAAAGTGATAATCTTTCCCATCTACTTCACCTTTTCGTTTAGGTCTAGTAGTGAAGGAAATCAATTCATTTTCCATCAAACTTTTCATTAATGAGCTTTTTCCACTTCCACTGTGTCCTGAAATTAAGAATAATTTGTTTCCCATTTTACATTACCTCCTTTAATAAATGTGAATGCTCGTATATGTTGCCGATGATTTCTACTTCATCATGAACTTCAAACAAATCTTCTGAAATGTTGTCCCAGCTATAAGTAAACTTACCTTCATCAAATTTAATAACACCAAAACATTCGTAGTGTTCGTCCCAGCCTATATCACCTTCATATACTTCTATACCGTTTTTATCTTTAAGCCCTGTGTATCGACCAATGGAGTGAACCTCTCACCACTAAGTGGCGAGCTTCTTGGGTAATATCCACTTTTCTTAGCTGAATAAATTTACCAAGCTCAAAGGGGTGAACCCTCCCCGTCTTTTCTTTTTAGTTTGCTAAACTTAATAAATTCTTAGCAGCATTAATATCTCTATCATGCTCAGTATCACAATTATTACATTTCCACTCTCTGATGTTTAATGCTTTCTTACCATCATTTTTCCCACAGTTGGAGCAAATTTGACTACTAGCAAACCACTGGTCTGCTTTAATCAATGTTCTTCCTAGCCATTCACATTTATACTCTAACTGTCTTGTGAATTCATACCAACTTACATCAGATATGGATTTTGCTAACTTGTGATTCTTTAACATGTTTGAAGATTTTAATGTTTCGATTACAATTACTTGGTTTTCGCTTGTAATCTTATATGAAAGTTTATGAAGAAAATCTTTACGTTGATTTGCAATTTTCTCGTGTTTTTTAGCTAAAATCAATCTAGCTTTTTCTCTGTTTTTACTACCTTTTTTCTTTCTTGATAATGATTTCTGTGCTTTAATTATTTTCTCCTCAGACTTTACCAACCACCTATGGTTATCATACTTTTTATTTATTCCTTCATCATTTGAAGTAATAGCAAAATGAGAAATACCTAAATCAATGCCAATTTTATTCTTGGCAGGGACAATCTCTTTATCTTGCTCTTCTACAAGAATACTAATAAAATATTTATTAGTTTTTGTTTTTGAAATAGTGCAAGATTTAATTAATCCATCAAATTCTCTATGTTGTTTAATTTTTACCCAACCAATTTTAGGAAGCTTAATTTTATTGCCTTCAATACGGATATTTCCACCTTGATTATTTGTTTTATAAGAGTCTTTACTTTTCTTTTTAGATTTAAACTTAGGAAATCCAAAACCACTTTTAAAGAAATTCCTGTAAGATGAATTAAGATTCATTTGAGTATTTGATAAAGCTAGATTATCTACTTCTTTAAGCCATTCATATTCATGCTTGTATGAAGTATACGTTTTAGGTTTGTGTTTTTTAAGTTGTTCTTTATCTCCTTTATATTTATTGTATAATTCAATCCGTTCAGCTAACATCTGATTGTAGATAAATCTAACTGAACCGAAACATTTAGCAAAATAAATTTGCTGTTCTTTGTTTGGGTATAATCTATATTGGTATCCTTTAAGCATTTTCTCACCTCATTTTATTTGTTGATTCTGCCACACCTTCCAGAATGTCGATTATTTCTTCTACTTTATCGTTGGATTCATCTAATTTATTCTCACCTGTAAATTTAATATATTCAGCGGCATAAACACCTGCACTAAACATTAGTAAAGCTATAGCTACTGTTGCTGTTGTGATTAATAGTTTTTTCATTTTAATTCCTCCAGTTTATTTTTTAAATCTTTTATTAATGCCCAATGTTGTATTTTTAGTCCTTCTTTTTTGTGGTCTATCGTTTCTTCTAATAAATACTCAAGAAACTCACGATAGCGTTTGTCTTTTCTTCTTAAATCTTCCAGTTCATCCATTAACTTCTCTTCTTGCTCTACACCTAAAATTACATAGTCTTCTTCCAACTCCACTACTCGCTCGGATTGTAAAATTGCGTAACCCAATAAATCCCTGTATTTTCTTGTTTTTTCTTTAAGTTCTTCACTTATTTCATGTCCGTTTAATACCAAGGTTTCATTCAAACTCATTTTCCATTTCTTTAGTTCTTCCAACTATTCTTTACTCATTCCGATTCACTCTCCAATGCTCTATATTCATCCTCAATATTCCATATATCTTCTAAATCATCTGCTTTGAATGCTTGTTCTAAAAATTCACGATAAAATTTGTTTTGTGCTAATGTTTCATCATGATATTCCACTAACACTTCAAACCGCTCAGCTTGCTCAATCAGCCAATCAGTATGCTTTTCACTAAATAATTGAAACAAGTGGTCATGTACAACATCTCCAGCTGCTAATGAGCCTGTTTCCATTTCTATTTTATTAGATTCTATAATTTGTTTGTGTATTCTTTTTATTACTCCTAATCGCTCTTTACTCACCACAACTCTCTCCTTTCGTCATATATATTACCTCCTAATGCTTTCCAACCAACTCTTTGTCCACATCTTCCGCAATAGTTTGCTTTACCTATCAGCCTAACGCTACAACTAGGACAATTACCTCCACCGGATTTTAAATCTGTTACTTCTATTTTCACTCTTTTTTCAGAATTTTCGATGAGCCAATCAATATTTTTTAATGATGTAAAAAATCTGCTTGCAAATTCTGTGTTTCTGTAATCATGTTTTATCTCTTCTAATTGCTCTTTACTCACTTGATTCACTCTCCGATGAATAATGTTCTCTTAACGCTTTGTCAATCCCTAGCAATCTATCTTTTTCGTTCAACATAATCTCTGAATCATACTCCATATAACTTCTTATTTTTTCTATGGTTTTATGAAAGCGCTCATTTTGTTCAATTTGTGTTAATATTTCTTTTTGTTCATCACTATCAAAAGTCATTTGAGAACCTTGATGCACACCGAAATCAATTCTTTCTAATGTGTTTTGTGATATAATTTTGTTCATTTTATTTCCTCCTTTTCCCTTTCTCTAATATACGAAATCACATATTGTTATAAATTCATATATTAGAGAAAGAGCCAACAGTAGTCAATTGTTGGCTAATTGAATAGTCAAAGTCAAAATGACATACTTACATTGTATATTATTATACATTCATTGTCAATAGCTAAATTGAATATAATCGAAATTATTTACCTCTCTCTTTATGAAACAATTCTTCTATTTGTGGACTAATATAATCCATATACTCAATTAACTCTTCTTCTGAAATAGGTTGACCAAATTCTCTACCAAAGTTTAAAGGGCTATCTACACCTACGTTGATTTGATTAAGATAATTGCTTTTGGTAGGTTCACTGTGTACATGTCCATGAACTGAAAATAACCTAGGACGATTACCAATTTCTATTGGGTAATGAGTTAGTGTAAGGATATATTTAGTGTTTGTTTTAGGACTTCTAATCTTAAACGAGTCACCTACTATATGAACATCTTGGAGATAACCTTCTTTAAGTAGACGTTTAATCACTTTGCTTTCATCATGGTTACCCTTGTATAAAATTATATTGCCATTAAGTTGTTCTAAAATAGTTACCCATCTTTTATATCCACCAAAACAGAAGTCACCCAAATAATGAACTGTATCTTTAGGTTGAATATATTTGTTCCAAGTGGAAATCATTGACGTTTGCATTTCTTCAATTGTTTCATATGGTCTATCTTCCATTTTTAATATGTTGTTGTGATAGAGATGATGGTCAGAAAAATACCATGTGTTCATTCAATACCTCCATTCTAGTTAGAGATTTCCTCCATTATTTTTAAATAGCAATCAAAACAATGGGTATGATGAAAGTACGAGTTGTCTTTACTAATATTTTTATCACAGTTTGCACAACTGGAATGCACATCCTTCCCAAGTGGAATAATTAATTCCAAGATTTGTTGTGTAATTTTATCACTGGTTAAGACACTTGTATCAAATGTGTAAACATTCATATTATTGTCTACAGCATCAGAGATGACTTGATTATAAGATTTAATAATTGGTTCAATCTTATCTGTTGTTACATATTCGTCTCCACGTTCCTCAATACGAGAGATAATTGTGTCTACACTTGCTGTAAGATAAATGATAATAGAGTTGTTGCGAATTTTATTTTCAATGTAAGATTTTTGCTCATCTGTAATACGAGTGTATTCTGGATATACATTGGTATAAGCGAGATTGCTATAAATATAGCGGTCTAAAATCTTATCTTTTCCATCAATTTTTGATAAGAAAAAATTAAACAAATCTTCATTAGTTCCTGTAGCTGATTGAAAATCAGAACCTTTTTCTATTGGTAACTCAAGTTTCTTTGATAATTTATTGGCTATCGTTGTTTTAAATACTGCATCAGACCCACACAAAATTATCTTCATTACACATCCTCCTCTTTAACTTTTTGTAGTGTTATTTAATTATCAATTTAAAATTTCCACTTGCACATTCTCTCTACCTAAGCTGTAAGCTTTTTCTGTTGACTCTACTAAGATATCAATTCTCCCATGTCCAATATCTCCTCCAGTATCTAAAGCCAAAGCTTCAAAATCGTATCCCCCACCTGTTACTCTGACCGTAGAACCAAGTGGGATTTGGTTAGGGTCAACCGCTATCACACGTTTACCATCTACATAAATACTGTTTGACACGTCTTCACCTGTTGCAGTTTGACCTGTGCATCCAGTTGGGCAATACGCTGAATAGTGTGTTGCGTCAGCGTTAATTACTTCACCACCATTTTCTTTACTATCTTTATTCTCACTCGTATCTTTTTTACTATCTTTTTTATTTTTATTATTAATACCAGTACCATCATTATTACTCACAACAGTGGCAGTTTCAGCTTTGTCTTTTACCTTCTCATTAGACTTATTGTTACCATCATTTGTTTCTCGCTCTTCTTTCTGTTGCTCTTTCTTTTTCTTTTCGACAGCTTCTCTTTCTTTTTTAGCTATTAAGTCTTTTTCTAATTGTTCATTTTCTTGCTTCAATTTTTCAATTTCTTTCTTTGATTTTTTACTGTTCTTTTTAGAGTTTTTAATCTCTTTTTCTTTATCTTCCAATTCTTCCTCAGCTTCATCTTTTTCTTCCAGTAAATCTGTTACTTGTTTATCTAATTTATCTAATCGTTTATCTAAATCATCCTTTTCATTTTCCAACTCTTCATTCTCAGTATGAACTTGATAATACTCTTTTGATAAAATAGTAGCTGCTGTTATTAAAAATACTGCAACCAATGTCCAGATAACAGCTTTACGGTTGAACTTAAACATAAAAACAAAAACTCCCTTTCAATTTTTAAAACTTATTATTTAATATATTGTTAATTAACCATTGTATAGGTTTAGAATTTGTTAATTAACTTAGCGATTAAAAATTCACCTCCTCTCAACGACAAAACCAATTATATATTATTAAACATTTATTGTCAACATTTATTTGAATAAAATTCGTCTTTTATTCAGATATAGTATGTGAAATAAAAAATGAAACATAGTGTTTAAGCCATTTTATTGATGTCATTTTTCACATACTTTTAATAAAATTAATCTATTTTGACTCTTTCACTTGTAATAGATAAATTTCCATCTTTATCTATAGAATTTATTTTTTGAGTGGAGTGTTGATAAACAGAATCTCTATATACTCGTGGGATAAATTGATTGCCTCTTCTAAATCCTGTAATTAGAAGTTTTGTTCCTTTTGCAAACCATGAACGCTCCAAGACTGATTTAGTTCCGTCACCGTTAGGTTGTGAAATTTGTTTGTCATAATGTCCATATTGACCACGATAATATTTGACATTAACCACACCTTTTGTGGTTAGTAAAGCAACTGTATTCTTATTTTTATCTTTATCTAATACTGTTCCTGCAATTCGACTAATATCATATTCATGAATTGTTCTTCCTCTCCACTCATACTGTCGAACAGAAACAGGCTCTTTTGGTAAGTCAACAAAATCTTTTACCCCATACTTTTCTTTATCTAAATGTTGAAGTTCATGCTCTCCATAATAATAGGAGAGTGAAGACATTTCCCACTCACTAACTGAGCCTTTTGCTTTTGTTTCCCACTCTTCTTGAATTAAAGCTTCATTCACTAATTCAACTGTAGTATCTTTACCAAACCATTCTCTTAATGGAGCAATCAATTTTTCGTACTCTTTTTCAAACAACCATTCTCCGACAATTGGTTGCTCCCCATCATAATCAACAATACATTCTTCAGTGAAATGTTCAAAGAAGAATTCAGCTGAAATATCATCTAATAAGAAAAGCCTGTTTTTTGTTTTACGGTCTTTTGATTTACCTTTTGTGAGTTTCATTAAATACTGTCTGAAATGATAAAATCTAATTTGCAAATCATATTCAGAGGGAATGATACCTAATTTATTTACAACATTAAATGACTGCATGCTCAATTGCTTTCTTCTTTCAAAAGTGTGTTCAATATACTGTTGCATAATTTTAACCCTATTTCCAAAGGAATCAAAACTCCCAGCCTTGATTAGTTGTAAAGCATGTGAGTTTTGAATTAACTTAGTATCAAACAAACGAGTTAAGAAATCTTGAAAGGATTTGTAAGGTCTATTATTAATGATATTGTGTACTACCTCATCCCCAATACCATGTATTCCCTTTAATCCAAAAACAATAGTATTATTTTTAGCATCTGCTGTAAAACCAAAGCTTGCTTTATTTATATCAGGGATAGAAACAGTCACACCTCTTTGTTGCATGTCACTAATAGCTACTGCAACTTTTCCATAATTAGTGCCTTTATCTGATTCACTTTCTTCATTAGCTCCAGAATTGATTGTTAAACAAGCTGTATTCCAATAAACAGATGGAAACCTGTGAGCTAAATTCATGTTTTGCAAAGCTATAAGGGAGTACGCACTGCTGTGCAGCTCGCTAAAACCGTAGCCAGCTTGTGGCATTATTTGATAATCCCAAATATAATGTAGTAAATTATCACTGGCAACTCTACTTCCTTTATTAAAAAAATTGTCTTTTACTTTAGCTAATACTTTTGCATCTATTTTTGCAACAGCTTTTCTAAGATTATTTGCTTCTATAACTGAAAAATTAGCAATTCTTTCATCCATAGAAAGTAACATAATATCTTCTTGAGCATCAGCCACGCCTAGCTTTTCTCCCAAATGTTCTTTAATGATATCTATTTCTTCTTCTGTTAATCCATTATCTCTCATTTCCTTGTCCCAAATAGACGGGTCTTGTTTATGCATAACATATCTATCAACTGGCATTATTCCTGTTTCAGACATTAATCTCATTAAGTTATTAGCAGAACCAAGTTCTTTAACACTAGTTGGCTTAGTCTTTTGAGCAGTTTGCAATCCAACGGCAGAATCAAATTGAAACAAATCGGGTATATCGTTCTTTTGCACTTTACCCCACATATCTTTATCCTTATACTCCAGTACTTTTGGATGTATATATTTATTATAAGTATCTCTTAGGTTTCCTTGCCAATTCATATAACCATCTTCAACTAACATGTCTAATGTTGCTCTAATCTTATCCATATTGGAAACTGTTAACGCGTCAAGTTTTAACCCTCCTAATGAATCGGAATCTTTCATATCAAATTGAGTGGTTTCTAAACCTGTACTCGATTTCATCATGGCATTCTGTTTAGTATAAGAATTATTGTATATATAAATACCTGATGCATGAACACTGTTATTTTTCACTAGGTTTTCAATTTTTAAAGATACTTCTTTTAATTTATCATATTTTTCAACAGCGTTAATTAATTCAGCAACAGGCTTTCTACCTTTTTTTCCATTGCCATAATAACACTCAGATAAAGTCCAATTACTACCACGTTCCGAAGGTATCATGCTGGTTAAATAATTTGCTTCATCTACATCAATCCCCATTCCTCTAGCAGCTGACAAAAGAGCACTCTTTGACCCTTCCGTTGAAAAAGTGGCGATGTTTAACACTCTGTCTTCACCATATACTTCTTTTAAAGCACGAAGTATCTGCATTCTTTTACCCTGTTCTGAATCTAAATCTATCCTTAATACCGTTGGTTTCCCAATACTTTAACACTTCTTTAAGAAGTCGGAGTAGACTATATCTTCAACCCATAAGGTTGGTTGGCGCTTCCTAACAAGGAATTTCACCTTGAAAGTACCTCTCCCACGAGAGTAGTCGTTGCACATTTTTAACTTTTATTTTTAATAGTTAAACTTTGCACAGTGTTTCCATATTATATTATTTAAACATAACTTAGGGTTTCACTGTTAGCACTCAATAAGAGCACACCCTGTATTTACAGGTTCACCAACTCATAATCTATACTATTGCTAACATAGACGACTGTATGTATAAACAATCCGGTAATTCAGGTCTTTCAGCGGTCAAATGTCTAAAGTGTGGTAAGTCATAATCTAAAGGATTGATTTGTGAAATGTTAAGCAAATGTACAACTAAGTATCCTGCTGCTGAACCTCTTGCAACACCAACAATTGAATCTCCTTTAGTCCACATTATATCTACCACTTCTTTTGTTAAGACATAATATGAAGATAATCTATCTCCCAATCTCTCTGAAATAAGCCATAACTCTTTTAATTCTGTGTTAATTCTATCCATAATTTTATAGAAATAATCTTTGCTTAGTGTACTGGCTGGAAAGTGTTCTTTAAAACCCTCTTCAATTAAATACATAAAATATCTATCAATTTCGTATTCACTGTTTGCAAACTTTTTCATATAAGGAAACTGATTGTATGCTGGTTTGAATATATGATTTAATTCAAATTTCTCAATAGTTGCGTGTGGAATAATAGTATCTTGGTATAAATCATACTCCTCAACCATCTCATGTATTTTAAGAGTATTTTCCATTGATAGTTTAATTTCATCATCAGTCAAATGTGAGCGCATTGATTCATACAATTCTTCTCCACTAAAAATATATGTAGAATCATAGAAGGCATCTACTTCTCTTTCCCCTTCCGAACTTTGCAAATAAACTTTATGAGCAAATCTATCTTCTCTCTTTACATAATGAGCATCAGTAGCAACAACATAATCTAAATTGTATACAGGTGCTAATTCAATTAATTTCCTATTAACGATATGCTGTTCTTCATTCTCAGAAGGTTGAATTTCTAAAAAGAACTTGTCTTCTCCAAACACTTTGATACAAAAAGTAATAAAATCATGCAACTCTTTTTTATAGTAACGGACTGAGTCAATATCGTTATTTTCTTCTGCTTCCAACCATCTTAAAATCATTTGAGGAATAAGACCGCCAAGACAAGCACTCGTAGCAATAACATTTCCACCTGTAATTATCCGCTCCAAATCTTCTTTAAACGTTGGCACTCGTGTCATAAGACCAGTTTTAAAAGAATTTTTCCACGCTAAACTGGATAACTCTCTTATTTGTTCATGACCTTTAGGGTTTAAAGAAGTTAAGAGGAAGTGATAAAATTGTGTATCTACTTCTCTTTTAGAATAATTTTCTTTTAACTCTTCAAGTGTGTCTTCTTTTACCAAATATATTTCATTTCCCAATGCTATTTTGAAATCTTCAGCTAATTTCCCGTTTTCTTTTAATTCTTGATATGCTTGTATAAACTTGTTATGTCCACTAATTGACTCATGGTCGCTTAATGTCACACCCTTTAAACCAATCTCATTAGCATACTCAATTAATTCTTTTGGTCTTGAAATTGCATCTTTTAATCTCAAGTTAGAATAATGACTGTGAGTGTGATTAGAAAAATAAGACAATGATTATTCATCTCCTTTTACTATATAAAGTATATTGTTACAAAACTATTTCCTCTTTTTCTTCTTTTCATTTTTTAATTTTTCTTCTTCTAGTTTGCTTAACTCCCACTCTTTTTTAACACCTTCTGTTATATTATTTCTTTCTGTTGCAGTAAAAGTACATAGTAAGACAATAAACCTTTGTGATTGTTTACTAAATACAAGCAAAAGTGCAATCAAATATATTATTAACCACACAACGAAAGCTTTTATCATTCACACATACCTCCCTAAATGTATTGTTATTGTTTTACTAAAAGATTAATTCCTGTTTTTTAACGTCTTTAACGACATAATCTTCAATGATAATTTGTCCAGTTTTATTACCTCTCCACTCATTTATACTGGCTCTACCAATTACTTCTAACTCAATTAAATCGTCAGATTTTCCATTTATAAGAATGTCTTTATCTTCATCATCTGCTTTAAATTTGATATATTCTATTCCATTGCTTGAAAACTTTATAACATTTTCATCTTTTCCTATAACTTTGATATTGCGTCTTTCCACTTCAAGTTTTTCAATGACTAACAATGGTTCTTCTATATCTTTACCCCAAATATCTGCTGCTTTATCTAATTCTAATATAATATCAAATCTCATAGAGTTAGCAGGAATAACAAAATCTGCCTCATAAATAGATTCATCTATCTCTATATCAGCTAAATCTTCATTGATATATTCTACTACCTTGATTAAATTATCTAGGTAAATTCCTGCACCAAAAGCGTTGCTATGCCCTTCAGCAAACTCAAACATTTGAGTATTATTCAAATATTGTTTAAAATCTTTAATTGTTCCTTTTTCATAACCTCGTGCTGAACCAGACATCATATTATCTACAACATTATGTTTTAATAAAAGAACAGGTCTTTTGTATTTATTTTGTAAAATGTTTGCAACCAAACCAGTAAAATTCTTTTCCAGAATATCTCCAATTTCTACAACCAATAATTTATTCTCCAATAAATTTTTCTCTTCAATTTTCTTTTCAATTTTTGCAACACCTTTGTCACGAGCTTTGTTCTGTCTTACTCTGATTCTTTTCATTAACCTAATTGTATTTATTGTTAAAGGTTCATAAGTTTTACCACGTTCATAAAACACCTCTGAACTACCATCATCTAATAATGATTTAAACACCTGTTCTTTTTCTTTTCTTTCTCCAGAGCGAATAGATGCGTTAAACAGTGGTGCAATATAGAAAGAAACTGTCGTAGGGTTCTGTTTCCCTTTGGTTGAAAACTCTTGTTCTAAAAAAACATCTTTTAACATTGGATTTTTGATATTTTTTAGCCCCTGAGTAATATAGTATCTTGTTTCCTTTTCGTGTAATGACATCATATCTCCAATATTTCCAATGGCTACAAAGTCTAAATAATTGTCTGCTAATTTGATATTAAGATTATCGTCTAATACTTCTAAAAATTTATATACTATCCCAACACCACTAAAATTTTTATTGGGGTAATTAGGTGAAATTTGATTGTTAACCACAATAGCATAATCTGATTCTTTTTCTGTTTCATGGTGGTCTAGAATGATAATATCTTTACCTCTGTCATAAAGTTTTTTATGTTCATTATAGTCTGATGACCCAGCATCTGGCACTATAACCAAATCTACATCATCTGGAACATGCTTAGATTTAACACCATGTTCTTTTCCTTCATGTAATCTCCATTCTATATTGGTGTGGTCAATGGCTTTTAAATAGTTAATTAGAGCAGCTGATGATGAGAAGCCATCAAAATCAGAGTCAACTTGTACCCAAATTTTACTATTTCTATCTAAGTGTTTAAGTAGACAGCCCACTGCTTTATCTATATTTTTTAATTTTGAATAATGATTGACCACACTTTTATCTTCAAATGACTTTAAATATTCTTTAGGGTTTTTAATACCTCTATTTATTAATACTTGCTCTAAAGGATTGAATAAGTTGTTTTTTCCTATCAATTCATATTTCAAGCTACCACTCCTAGTATTCATTTTATTGTTTATGTTTCACTAATCTATTCCAAACTACTGCTATCCAAGGTTCACCCAATGGTAAATCAAAACCTGATTCACCACTAAAATCTTTAAATTCTTCATATAATTCCACTTCTGAAGATATTTTTGGGTGTTCATTTTGAAGTTTTACTAATTCATAACACCAGTTATCGTAAACTTCATCACTAACCAAATTGTCATTCATTCGATAATAACCAAATGAATGAACCATTATTTGTCGTCTTCTTCTTTTAATTAAGGTGTGTAATTCCTTTACATTTTCCATTAATTAGCTCACCCCTACCCCTCTATATCATAAGTTTTTATTTCATACTTTCTTTTCATCAATTGCTCAAATACTTCTTTACCTTTATCACAAGGCGCATCTTTTTCAGAAAGAAGGTTGAAATCATCGTAAATGACGTAAGTTTTTGCGTAGGGTGTGAACATATTTGCTATTCTTAATAATTTGTTTTTATAATTATTAAGGTGTGTTTCATAAACTACATCAGATTCATTTTCTTTTTTATCTCTGAATTTATCGAAAGCAATAAAAACTTCTTCCACACCTAATTTTAATATCTCGTCTTTTTGCCATGAGCTGATATTAGAACCATATACAGCTACAGTAAAATTATTGTCTTTATACATATCTTCAGATTTTAAAACAGACTTCTCTCCTTCAAAAATTAAACACTTTCTCAATCTCTTTATATTGTTTTTATTTTGATACATACCATATAAGTTAAAATTGCTTGCAAACCTATACTCTTTTCCATTAGCTATAGTAGGTATATATTTCATCCCTGAATCAACTAGTTCTTTGTCTAAATTTCTTGAACGAATACCTATCAATCTACCTTCTTTATCTCTGTTAACAAATATTATTTGATTCCTACTAAAATAATAGCCAACCTCATACTTGTTGGCTGTTTCTATTGTAATCCCCTCATCCCACCAATTATTCTGATATGGCATGAATACGTCAAGGATTGATTCATTGAACATTGGTAGTTTTTCAGTCATCTCAGGTTTTCTTTTAGTAATCTTGTTTATCCACTCCCAGTCATCAATCTTACTACTTTCTAATCCAAAACCTTTGGGTTTTTCTGTTACAATTCTTCTACCAGTTATTTCTGCTACATATCTAATTGCTTGTGGAAAGGTGAAATTGTACCCTTGTGTTGCTTTAGCATCTATAACTAATTGATATATATCTCTATTTTCATTACATTCTGTAAAACAGTAAAAATTATATGAAGAGGGAAAGTAATAAAGTTTGTGATTTGAACCTCCATGACAAATCGTAGAGAAAATTAAGTTTCCTTGATTATCTTTAAGAGGATGGCTACTTCCCAATTCTGTCAATATTTTTATTACTTCATCTTCTGTTAGCGACTCTTTTATTTTATCTTTGTCTAGTTTCATGTCTCAGGGAATTGCACCCCCTCTTTAAAATTCAATGTCTTGTTTTTCTTCTTTTTTGTGTATTACTAACTCATCAACTGGTACAACAAAATTGTCAGCATCACAAGCAAACAAATCTTTAATTCTCATTGTTCCTAAGTTTATATGAGAGAATATTTTTATTTTTGTATGCTGATTACCTCTGTTCTTAAACACATGGGTTACTAAATTTGGTTGTAATTTACCAAACCCATCTTGTATAACATCTTCAAGCTCTTTTCTTTCTCTTGCACTTACTGGCAACATAATAGCTGAGAAGTCAGTTTTATCAATGATTGCTTTACTCCCTCTAATAAAAGCTTCATCTATTTCAATACCTTTTCTTTGAGCTTCTTTCCATTCACCATTCAATTGTGTAGCACTTAATAAAAATACTCCATGTTTATTACAAATTTGTTTTAGTTTATCAGCCATTAATAATAAAACTTGGTCTTCTCTTAAACTAATTCCACTACTTTTAGCAAATGAACCTAGAATCTCAACACTTGAGTGTATGTAATCAAACATTACATATTCAACTTCATGCTTTATAATATTTTTTACAATAGTTCTTTCTATATCATCAACGTTAAAATTAGGCAAATGCTCAAAATATACATTAGATTGCTTTAATATATTAGCAGCATATCTCACTCTTTCTTTTTCCTCTTCTGTTGTTTCATTCATCAAAATCTTATGTTCTTCAACGTCAGCTATGTATGCTATAGCAGGTGTTTGTAACTCATCAAAGGTCATTTCAGTTGATATAACCACACTTTTTTCATTGAAGTCATTTTCAACCCATTCTTCTAACTCTGAATCATACCAACCTTTAGCTGATAATCTTAAAGAATCCGCTATTAAATTACGGGTCTTTCCCCCTCCACTATATGAAGAACGTATGTAAAATTTTTGTTTTCTTGCTCCTCTGGTCACACTAGTTAATATTGGACTGTTTAAAGGTAACCCTATATCTGGTGACCTTTCTAATCTATCTAAAAGCTCATCTATTCCTTCACTAGCATGTATTCCTTTTGCTTCTGAATCAGACTCAAATTTATCCTTAATCTCTACAATTTTTGATTCGTAAAAAGCTATAATATCCTTAATAGTCATATCATCAAAATTCTTTTGAAGTTTTTCACTTTCTTTAGGGTCAAGAATTGTGTCATCATATATTTCGCTTATATCAAAACCTACACCTTTCATCTCTCTAACAAGTGAAAACTTTTTTAGTCTTTCGTAATAGTAATCAAAATTTTCCTTTCGGTGTAATTTCATAATGTTTTGGATATAGTCAATTCCTTTATTCTGATTAAAAATCTCATACTGAATAGAATGAGCACTTAAAAAACCATCTAATTCGGCTTCAGTTATCTCTTCTGCTCCATTGTTATACAGATTGTTTATTGCTGCAAAAATAATAGCATGGAATCTTTCAGGAAAGTCACTTGTATCTAATTGGTATTTTTCTGTTTCTGATAAAATCTCTGGATGATGTAACAAACCACCCAAGACTTGGATAACGCTTGTTTTATCTTGTATCATTAGCTCTTCTCCTGCCTTACAATGAATTTATATCAAATTGTTTTCTAACTCTTTTTTTACTTGGAGTCACGTACACTTCTTTTTTCTTACTTTTATTTATGTTTTCAACAGATTTGTTAATATCTATTTGTTTCACATATTGTTCTTTTGCTTTATGATAGTTTAATGGAATAATACCCACTCCATCTCCTTTTCTTGGCTTATTACCTAATAAGTCGTAATAGTATTTTAATGTTAATTCCATACCTTTATTTGTATAATTTAACTCTGGGTCTTCTCGATATATTCTAAGTTGCCTTAATATTTGTCCATTAGGCTTCTTCATTCCGAATATCCTACACACTGTTTCAATTAGCTCGGCATATTCTCTTGAATCTTTTGTTGCATCTTCATAACAGTCATTGTGATAATATCTTCCATTTGTGTGCCTTATTGCTTCCCTTCTTAATAACATTTCTTCACAGTAAGGACACTTCACTTTTCTGTTATCTACTTTCTCTTGATTCTGGCTCTTCTTCGTCATTTATATCACCTGAAATTAACTCTTTTTTTAATTTAGTGTAATAATAAAAATCTTCTTTATTACCATTATCTAAACTGTTATCTATTAATAAATTAATTAACATTGTATCTAAAGGTGTTTCATGATAATTTTTAGTCAAATCTTCAATCAGTTTCTCTTGTTCAACCCATGAAATATTTCCAGTTTCACTCCACTTTATTTTATAAAGAACTTTTTCTCGACAGTTCCCATTTTTATCTTCATACATATAATGATATTCTCGCACTTCGCCTTGATTTAATGTTTCTTTATTAATTACGCTATCCCCCACTAAAAACTTCATATTCAACCTCCAAGTGTATTGTTATAAATTTATTAGACGTTGAATGAATCTTCATCAATGATTACAGTGTCTTCTATATAATCATTAATTCCGTCTAAGTCATAGTTATTATATTCCCAACTTAAATACTCTCTTTGAAATTCCTCGTCTAGTAAATATATATCTTCATCAGTATCAATGTTTTCCATAATTGCATATTCACTTTCGTTTAAAAGCAAGTGGATAAATTTCATAGCTTTATCGTAGTCATTAAAAACTTGATTCATTAAATACTCATCATTTTTTAAATTAGCACCTTCTTCTGAATTTACTAAACTTAAATAAGAATTATTTGATACTTTAATTGCATATAACATTTTAATTTTCTCCCCCTAATTTAATTACTCTATATATTATTATAACATTATTGATTAATATAACAAGTGTTTTTTTAATTTAAATTTATTGTTTTTATGCACCAATTTTATCTTTTTTCTTTTGTTCACGTTTAAGAATATCCTCTTGAATTAATCTTAAACATTCACTACTTGTACCCACTTTATCAAACATTACAATTATTTCATATGTGGGAATGTTGTGGTTTAACGCATTTATCAAAAGGTCAATCTCTTGAATTAAGTCATTGAGCATTTTGTCGCCTAAGTTTTTGGTAAACAAATTTAAAATCAATTTATAATACAAGCAAACGTGTTTTAATAGTTTATAAGGTAAATACCCCAAATAACTAGTTGAGTTTACATATGATACACGATAAGAGTAATCCTTATTTTTACTTATATAGTAATTCAACTTTACCAAACCTTCTTGATAACTATCTGCATATATCCATTTACCTTCTTTTATGAGGTTTTTAACATTGAGATTTTGCTCCATTTTACCACCTCAAATCAAATGTTCTGCAAGTCATTTTTATATTCTTTAGAGTTAACAAGAGTCATTACATGTTTTTTAATTTCTAAACCTGTGTTCAAAGTTTTCTTTTTTAATTGGCTTAATTCTTGCTTCTTAAACTTTTTATTTTCTTCTAAATTATTTACTTGCTCTTGAAGTATTTTAATTTCGTCTTCTAACATAGAAATAGAATGTTCTAAATCGTCAACTTCTTCTAGTAAATTAAACTCATCTTCTTCTTTTTTAGCTTGTAATTTTTCTATTTCTTTAATTAATCCTTTTCTAACTGTATCGTTAAGCTCTTCTGTGAAACCTAAATCTACTTCATATATTGTTATAAGCGCATCATTAGTTGTGTTTACAACAAATACAAGATTATCTTTAATATAATAATTTCTAGTAATATTATCGCCTATTTGCCCTTTGTAGATATGTAGAGCATACTTAAATGTTTCATTAGCATGTTCTACAATGCGTTCCTTATTCTTAATTACATATTCATTTATTTCTCTTTCAGTGGTGATTTTACATACTCTTTCTACCCATCTTTTTATGAAATGGTTTGTACAATTTAACAACATTTACACCCCTTAATAAATACGAGTTCTATTTCTGATTCTGATAGAAAATTGCTTACCCATCTCTTGCATATCCCATTCCGGGTTGCTGTTAATTATCTCTTTATATGTTTCATATCTGATATAATCTTTTAGTTTTTCATAATATCCTTTTTCACCGGGAGAATATTCTTCTTTTGAAACCCTTGGGTAATATAGTTTAATGTGTAAGTTTTCCATAGCGTCTAATAAATTTTCTTTGAACTCACTCATTCTTTTTCTCCTTTCAAAGTAGGGATGAAATAAAAGTAGTTATCATTAACACAAGCCTCAGAAAATAAATAGGAGTTATTTTCAGTTACTTTTTCTTTCACATTCAAATAATATCTTAAACAATCATTTTTCAATCCACACTTTTCTCCATTACATAATGTTAAATCACTCATCAATGTTCACCTCTTATTATTGTCTTTTTATGTGTTCCACTTCAATCATACCTAAAAAGAAAGCGCTATCTGTATTCTTGTATTCATGCTCAAACACCACTTTACTAACACCAGCTTGCACCAATAACTTAGCGCAATTTTCACAAGGTTGATGACTAACGTAAACAGTAGCATCTTTTAACTCTTCTCTTTCAGCAAATAGCAATGCGTTTTGTTCAGCATGAATTGTTCGTATACATCTTTCTTCGTCATTATATAAGTGTCCTACATCATCACAATGCTCCTTGCCTGAAATACTCCCATTATAACCAGTTGAAATTATACGATTATTTTTAACAATTACACATCCAACACTTAATCTATCACACGTACTTCTGGTTGCTACTTTGTTTACAATGTCTAAATAGTATTCATCCCAAGATTTTCTTTCTCTCATTATACAACACTCCGTATATTATTACAAATTTATTGCACACTAAATTGTCTATAAAAACTATTTTTTATTTCTAAACAATTAAGTTGACCACCTTTAAAACAAGCCCCACCATCTATTCCAATTTTTTTATACCCAAACCAAATATTATTACTATGATTTTCATTCATGAATTGAGAGGGTGTATGCCCAAATACGAATGTTTCTTCATACTCATGAGGGTTTAAAATAAATTCATCTCTAATCCATAAGAAATCATTTTCTGTAGAACGTCTCCAATCTAATAAGTATGGTTTTACACCAGCATGTACAAAAACATGATTATCTAATTCATGATAAATATCATTTTGTCTTAAAAATTCAATATGATGTGAGTAATTATTTTTAATAAATTCTTTTGCTATTTGATAATTTTCATATGTTAAACCATCTTGAATCCAATCTCTACCCATATAGCTTTCAATAGTTTGCACTCCACCATTTTGTACAAACATTTGTTCATTGTGAATACTGTCTGTTGTAATCCATGAGGTAAACATTCTATCATGATTTCCTACTAAAGTAATTGCACCTAGTTTTTGTAGTTCGATACATTTTTCAACCACTTCTTTACTTTTCTGTCCTCTGTCAGCGTAATCACCAATAATGATTAATTGGTCTTCTTCACTATTATATGCAACCTTGTTTAATAATTTTATAAACTTATCATATTCTCCATGTATGTCACTTATTGCTAATATTCGTTTCACCTAAGTCCACCTCAATTTTAAATTTATCTTCTATATTATTCAACGCTGACACCAACTCAACATCAAAATAGTTTTCTTTAAAGTAGTCTAACACTGCTTTTTCCACCTTTTTCTTTATTTTCGTTTGGTCATTAGACAGTGCTACAATTTCTTCTATATAATCTTCATAAAACTCGTATTTTATTGGATTATAGCGAGTTATCCAAACCTCGATTTTGCTCTTAAACAGCCGCTTTTGTTCTCTAAACTTTATTTTTGCTTTTATTCCTTCATCCACAATTTTTCTTTCTAATCTTTCTGCTACATACTCTAGCTTAACATTTGCTTTTATCTTCATATAAACTCCCTTACTGGCAAATTATCAGCCCATTCATATAAATTTTTGTTTATTTTATACACCCATTCATACTTTTCTGCGTGATTGTTTATGTCATCACTGTGATGCGCTCTCATAATAGTATTTCCATTATCCTTCTCTACGAATTCCCAAGTAAAATCTTTTGGTGGCTCGCATACAGGTTCAAAACCACTTTCAAAATAGATGTAAGGAGAGTACGGGTTATACCAATGTCCTGAACAACAATATTTTGTAAAATAGCCTTTTTGGTTTAAAAGAATTATAGCTGGTGCTATTAATTCATCTAGCTCAACAATATCTCCACCTGCACAGCTACTTTTGGGACAAATAGTAAAACCATCATCATCTTCTTTAGGAAGGAATTGTTTCTCATAAACTTCGCTACATTCTAAACAGACGTGCATTTTATCACCACTTTCTTACCGACTGTATATTATTATACATTTATTAATTATATTAGTCAATACTTTTGTAAACATTATTTTAAAAATTCATCAACATATATTAAAGCTTTGTAAACTTGTTCCTGTGAATATAACCAAGTATTAATTGACTTAACATCAACACTTCCTTGATACTCTTTATTTGTGTCTACAAACAATAATGGATTGGCTATACCCGGTTTAACAACTTCCAATAAACCATCTGTATAGAATCTTGCGTATAATCCCAATTCCTGTAATTTTTTCTCTAATTCAAATCGTTTGTTAGTATTACTCATTATATTACATCTCTCCTTGTTTCTTTTATCAATTTATAATCTTTATGTTTTATGTTTTATGATACTTTTTGTATCAAAAGTAACCTAAATCATAATAAAACTTGCTAACACAAGTGTAATATTCACTCTTTATATTCTATTACTTCATTGTTCTCTGTATTGATTATGTAATATGGCGGTGCTACACCAACACTGAACTTACTGGCAGCTTGTAATGCCATTCGTATTCTTGTCAAAGGAGAATACCCCAAATTTTCCGTGGTCTTTAAAGAACCTAGTGCAAATTCTTCTCCACAACCAACTGCATCATAACTGTCAGCTGATATTCCTATCTGATAATCTCCTTCAATAGTGTAAAGTTTATCTTTATAACCTAAGAGAAAAGAACCTCCCCTCTTTTCTCCACTCTCATTTTTAGCATAACCACCATCTTCAAATAACTTAATTACATTCGGAATGAATTTTGTTACTAAATATTTATGGTCAATATTAGGTTCATCTCTATTATCAATCAAACCTTCTGCATACATGAGTAATTGCCCCATTCTATATGACGAAGTGTATCCTAATATTGCACTATCTGTGTCTGCTAATTTAAACACTTTCTTATCTTCTCTAGAAGTTTTTGACCAACCATTTGAACCTAATGAGTCTCCACCAATATATGTAATACCATTTTCCACAATCCCTACGATACAAGTCATTTTAACCATCACTCTTTCCCTTTATATTTTACAGTAGTTTATAAAATTATAAATTACACTTTTTATTGTCGTTGTCTCATATTTTAAAAACATCTTTAATTTTATTTGAATACATACTTCTTTCTAAAATTCATAATACAGTTACCTAATTTTATTCCTAATAAATCTGTTGGCAACCTATAACTGTATAATTGAACTGTTTGTAAAATTTTATCAAGCATTATCTGTGCTTACCTCTCTCTATTTTTTATTTTTATTTGTTAATATTTAACTATATCTCTGGCAAACATAGTCACCAGAGATATAAATATATTACTATTAACTTATTGATTACTCTTTAGATTCACGGTCAGCTTTATTATTCTTTAATTTATTAAGGAACTCACTTCCATTTATTGCATCAAATGCGTCATTTTTTAAATCCTTTGTATTTATTTTTCCATTGACTAAGTCAGCAGTTGAAATACTATCTCCATTGTTGTCCTCTATTTTAACAGGGTCACTATTAATTTCATTTACTTTTTTATCTTTAGAACTAGATAAGTTACCTAAAAAACTATTTAAATCGAATCCAGTCATTTGACCCATACTTTCTTCTAAATTTGCCATAATACCAGTTACTGCTTTAGGAAGTGAATTCACTTGTTTACCATCCCCACCATCTAAAATACGAATGGATTCTACATTAGCAAGCGATTCGCTTATTGCTCTTGCATACTCTGGCATCATATCAATTACTTTTTCACGTAATACAACGTCTTGATATTCGTTCATTGCTTCAGCACGATTCTTAATTGCTTCAACCTCTGCTTCACTTTTTAGCTTAATAACTTCTGCTTCGGCTGTACCTTCTTCAATTTTAGCTTTAGCCTGTGCTTCAGCCTCTCTTGTTTTTGCATAATATTCTGCATCTGCTTGTTTTTCTCTGATTTCCACTTGTTGTTTTTCTAGTTCAACCTGATTCTCTCGCTCTAGCTGTCGTAACTTTAATTCATTTTCTTTCTCTTGTTCTCTGATTTCTAATCGCTGTTTTTCTACAGTTAATCTTCTTTGTTCTTGTTCTAGTTCATATGCTGCTTCAGCAATAGCTTTTTCTTTTTGTGTTTCCGTTAATATTTGAGCTTCTTTAATATCTTTTAACTTACGTGTTTCAGCAATATTCATTTCTCTTGTATATTTCTCTTTAGAAACCTCTTCATTTACTTCTGCTTGTTTAATTTCTGTTTCTCTTTCACTCTCTGCTTCAGCTATTTCAGCTGTCTTTTTGACACTTGCAATCTGTGGTCTACCTAAGTTTTCTAAATAGCCCTCATCATCTTCTAAGTTTGTTAATCCAAAAGATGTAATTTGGAAACCCATCTTATCTAATTGGTCTTGTGCAATCTCATGAACTTGCTCATTGAAACTTTCTCTATTTCTATTAATATCTTCTACTGTTAGTTTAGACAGAATTGCTCTTAAATTAGAGCCTAGTACTTCTGCAACCTCAGCTTCAATTTCTTTCTGTTTCTTTCCTAAAAATTGCTCTGCATATTTTACGATTCCTTCTAAAGTGTCTGCAACCTTAACTGTTGCTACTGCCTCACCTTTAATCCCTACTCCTTGTCTCGTATATACTTTTGGTGTGACTAAATGCAACTGAAATGATTTTAAAGAAATTTTTTCACTTGTTTGAAACATTCTTAGTCTATGACCGCCACCACGAATAACTTTCATATGTCTGCCTTGGTCATCTTTGTAAATACTCGGGTCTTTCTTTTCATCACCTAAATTAGCACCTGTAACAATCATTACTTCGTTAGATTGAACTGTTTTAAACCTAACTTTCATATACATATACCAACCAACTGCTCCAACTGCTGCTATCGCTAATAGTCCTAGTAAAACTGTTAATAAGATTCCAATTTTCATTTAATTATCTCCTTTTTTGCTATATTGTTATTATTTTATTGTTATGTAAAATGTAAATTTAATCTATCCATTGACCATTTACATAGTCCCAACCAGCTTTTTTATATGCTTATGTAAAATTTTCATCTATATCTTTAGGGTCTAGAATAAGTTCTTCACATGATTCACACTTTAAATAGTGTGCTATAATTTCAACATCAATTTTTCCACCTACTTTAAAATCTTCACTTCTGTAGTAGTCTTTAAACTTTCTATCTTCTAGGCACTCAGGACAAAAATGTACACTATAACCGCCTGTGGGTTCATCCCAAACCTTTTCACTCATACACTTCTCTCCTTTTTATATTTAACGATATTCAATTTATCCAGCCTCATATACTGTTCATTATTTATTTAGGTTTATTTTTTCTACTTTCAATAATAAATTCTCTTAATCCATCTACAACTAACTTATCATTATCTGCCAATCTTCCATGTACATAAATATCTCCATTTGGCTCAAGTCGTAAAACTTCGTTATCACCTACATGAAAGCGTATGCTGTTCTCATTGGAACGTTTCACTTTATCTTTATTGATATTCAATGTACTTCCTCCTTTTTTACTTAATAATATTTAATTTGACCACCTTCATATGCTTGCGTTGTTGGCATTATATTTTCATGTAACGCCCAAATTGGTATATTTTTATCTACATGAGCAATCTTACAACGTTTTCCAATAACTATTGTGTCATATCTAAAACAGTGTAATGTTCGGATATTGGTTTTTATCCATTGTTTATCAACACTCAACACTCTTTCATAAATATGGGGAGTATCAAATACTATTTCTCTCATTTTATTTTCAGCTACTTCTTGTGTTAAACCAAATACAATTTCATCGTAAAATCTATTATTCATTTTTCACCTCTTTGTAAAGTTAAAATAAGTTTTCTCTTTACTTACTCTTCAATATTATAATCATATTCTCTAGAATGAAGCTCATCTGAAATCGGACAATTTTCTACTCTTTCTATTTTAATAAAATTATCATCATCATGATGAATATTTGCGTATGCCCCACACTTATCACATATGACACCTGCAACATCATGAACTATATTCCACCAATGTTTATGCATTTACTCAACCTCTTTATAAAAAGCGATTTTTATGTTTAATTAAAATACCATCACTTATATACTCAACCTCCACAAATGCACCATCAAAAACTTTATCAAATTGTATAATTCCATATTTTAGATTCACTTCATATGATTCTACACAATAATTACTAATAATTTTTATTTTAATTTCATCTTTGGGAAGTTGCGATAGAAGAATGTATCCATTAGAAATTTTTAATTTTTCTTTGATTGTTTTTCCTTTTATACCCTCGTCAAAATCTTTCAAATTAGAAGCACTCACTTTCTTTTGACCATCCTTTTAAAAACAAACCTTTTTTATTTAACTCAACTCAAGTTTTTCTCTTAAACATCATTTATACTTATGCTATAATAAATCTAATTATATATTTTAAGAGGTAGTCTTATGAAAAAAAATTAAAATAACATTATCAGATACATTAGACAAGCACAATTTAACTGCAAATAAACTTTCTGTAGAGTCAAAAGTACGGTCTGCAACCATATACAATATTCTCAATGGGGAAGTTAAAAGTATCACATTTAATACATTAGAAGCTATTGTTAATACACTGATAGAGTTGACAGGTGACGACAATATCAATGTTAATGATATTTTTACTTTTGTGAGTGGTTAATTATAGTCTAAATACTTTATTTTTTCTCCAGCTCATCTTTTCTTTCTTTAATATTTTGCAAGTAATTTTCATAGGCATTTTCAAATGTACCAAACTTTCTTTGTAAAATAATTTGTGTTTGTGTTAAACTAGATGAAAAACACTCCTCGTGACACCACACTACAAAATCAACTAAATTTGAAAACCATTCTTTATTCTTAAAAAAACCTTCTTCAAACATTTTGTAGTCTTCGTCATCTCTTAGCATCGAATTGTAAAATACATTAGTTCTCAAATAATCAAATTCTGAATCTAATACTTTTTCGATATCTTCGGGTTTAATATTGTACCCCTGTTCTAATAAATTACGCTCTATAATTCCTGCTAACGTTTTAGTATCAATTTTTACTTTTGAACTCATTTACTTGCCCTCTCCTTTATAAATACAATCTTTTTTTATTTTAATATGGGCTTCCTGTTAAGAATATCTTTAATCTACGTTTGAGCCACCACCATTGAAATCGTAGCCGACCTCTATTCAAATTATTAACATGGTGAAATTTAAATCTGTCCTTCTCAGTAGTTAATTCTTCTATCTTTTTCATATATGGGGACAATGTTTTATGTTTACAAAATAAACTAGTATTATCATGAATTGGCATGTCTGCAAATCCTTCAGGTTCTTCCCCTATGCGACCATCCCATTCAAATGTATTTAATTTATCATATATTTCTAATAACTCTTCTTTTGATAATAGTTTTAATCTATCCATACCAACCTCTTTATAAAAGTAATCTTTTATTTAATCCAAACCAAATTTTTCCTTAAAGTATTCTTTTGCGACCCCAGAGACTAGCATTAATGAAACACTTGCTACACCTTTCAACTTCTTCTTAGTCGCAACCCACACCTCATTAGAGCGAATATTATCTAATAATTCATGTCCATTCAAAGTAATAGAGGAAACTGCTAAGTCTAGCATCTTTCCATCACCATATACAGGTTTTCCATCTAGATAGCCACCTTCAATTAATTTCAATAGCGCATAAACAGTTATATCTTCTCCGTATTTTTTTAATGTTTCAAACTCCCTTAATTGATATAAAAACAAATGTCCATCATTCTCTAATTTCTCTTCTAATTCCAAAAGAACGTTTCTTACGCAGTCTTGATTTAATTTCATATTCACTCTCCTTATCCTAAATTAAATTTTTAATGAACCTCTACACCATAAACACAGACACACTCATAATCTCCTTGTGCTTCATTATCAATTTGAAATGGAACTGTTGAAACACCATATTTTTTATTAAATTCATCAACATGGATAAAAGCACCATTTGGCATTCTTTTTCCTGTTAACTTTTCAAACTTGTCTTGTGTAATTTTTATACAAAGTGCTTCTCCCACTTGACCATGATTAGTTTTCATTTTAACCATCCTTTTTTATAAAAATAACCTTTTTATTTTTATATATTACTATTAAATTATTAATTGTTACCCTTATAGAATTTAACGCAGTGTATGAATAGTACCATCCCATTCACTCAATTGCTTTACCGAGTCTTTTCTTTTTCTTGCTAATTCTTTTGACTTGTCACGTTTTTTAATATAATTAGAAACGATGGTAGTGATTGTATCTACATAACAATTCTCTACATCTGTGGGAATATAAACAATACCTGTGTGTAATTCTGCATTATTAATTGTCACCCAATCGGTTATATCTACTCCTTTTAAAATATATCTATATGGAATCCTCTCTCTTATCATTTCACTAACTTTAGTTAGTTCGATTTGAAACTCTTCTTCTGTTTCTGCAAAATAGACTTTTTTTATAATTTGTTCCATTCTATTTTCCTCCATATTTTTATTTAATACGATACTGTTATTTTATTAATTTCAAATAAAACCATTCATTTATTGCATTAGTAAACATCCTCTTTCCAATCCCATAGCAGTTCATCAGCTTCATATTCTTTACCGTCTTCATCAATTTTTACTTTCTTTTCATTAGTCTCATAGGGGTAATAATGTTTCTTTACTTTAGCGATATAGACTGACTCATTTAATGTGAAACCACCCTCGCTTACCACATGCTCATAATTATCATCTTTATACTCTTTATATATTTCCAAGGCTTTTTCATAGTTATCTACTTCTTCTATTACTTGACTGTCGCTGTCGTAAATTAACCACATACTTATTACCCTCCTTTGAATATTTTATTTCTTCTTCACCGATTAAATTTTCGCAGAAGTCACACTCATAAAAGCCAGCGTAGCATCCCTCATATATTATTTTTAAACTATCTGCACATTTAGGAAAAACACAATCATTCATTGCTTACACCAACCTTCAAATAAAACTATCCTTTTATATTGTTAATTTCTTTTTTACTTCTTTTAAAAAACCACTTACACATTCCTCATCATCAAAAAATCCTTTGTGATATTTTTCAAATTCCTCTTGAGAAGAGAAAAATCCATGACAGTTAAATATAACAATTGTGTTTTTATTAACTCTGACATACACCTCATCAAATTCTTTGATGTACATGAAAAAATAACTGTCTCCATTAAGTTTTTGATTGTAAGTGTATCTTGAATTAGCAATGGTTTTTGATAAAAGATGTGATAAATTAATTGGAGTCATTTATAATCACCTCTTCAAATAAAAAGATATTTTTTGTTTAATTAAAACTAGTTATTACCACTTCCTTTTACAGTTAATTCATTTGGCACATTAGTGTTTTTCGGTTATAATTAAATACATATAAAATAATAAGTAGTAGGAGTTGAATACTTTGGCTTTATTAAACATGTTATTGGTATTAGTATCCACTTACTTAATAGTCGGGTTCTTTTTTGCTGTAATTGTTCTTTATGGGTATGTTACTAAAAAACCTCCTAAAAACATGGATGTGTCAATCATGGAAGAAAAAAGAAAGCCGTCTACGTTTGTTTATATATTTTTTACAGTTTTATTTAAGTGGTTTACGTTTGTAAGTGTGGAATTGGATAGATAACATCTATTTTCATGCTTTACTACGAATTTTCCATAAGAATAAATTGTTTCCACCTATTTTCCACCCTCCATTATTCTTACTAAAATAGAAGAATGGTAGTCTAATGTGACAGTACTTCCCTATGGAGAATCTAAAATTACCAATAGGCTTCCACTTGTGGAAAAATCTCACTTTATTATCATTCACTTTTATAAACACCAAATTCTCTCTTAATTCATAGGCAGTATGACTTTTATGTTTAAACACATTCAAAATCAAACACCCCTTCTCCAATCAATTCGTATATCACCTATTGAATAATTACTCATGAAAAAAGACAGTTCATACCCTAAATCTTTAAGCTCGTCCTTGTTATCTCTAATCCATTTACCCACTTCTGTTCTTGAGCTAAATGTTTTCATTGTGTTTCCTTCATTAATAGCTTCGTTGATTTGATAAGCCACCTGCTCTTTTAGAGATAATTTCTTTATCTTCTTTTGTTCATCTCGCTTTTTCTGTTTGTTATATGTTGACAGTTTGTTCGCTTCTTTTGCTTGAATTAGTTCCACCAAACCTCTCACCCTTTCCATTAAATTAATTATTTTTATTCAATTAAAAATAGCAGCGTTATATTTAATACAATAAACATTTGACCAAAGAATTGTCTTCGCTTATCACTTACTGTTTAACTTTTATCAAACATTTCAATTCTTAATTTAATAGAAATTAATGCGTTTCCAATAATTTTTCCGCTCTTTCGTGTACCTTCACTATATAACTCAGCATATTTAGTATATTTACTGATAATATCATTATATTTCATTTTTAACCTTCTCCTTTAAATTTGCTAATCATTTATCACAATGATTGCAGCGAATGATAGAGCTGATATAAGCCAGATATAAAACAAAATTATGTTTATCATTTACCATTCATCTCCTTCAACCATATATTCTCTACAGGTTGTACACCTAGGTGCATAAGTTAAAGGCTCAGTAACAATATCTGGCTTGCATTCACATTTGCGAATGTATGTTTTTGCAATCATCTTATCCCTCCAGTAAACTGACTATTTTATCTATTCTTTAACAAACCCTTCACACTCTTCTACTACATCATAGTCCCAAAATTTATCACTGATATTATCGTTGTCATGTGAGCAATACTCTGCACAATCGTAGTCTTCACCCACACCACATTCGTGATTAAAATGTTTGCATAAGGAACATATACTACCATCGTTAATCCTCATAAGTACTCACCCTTTTTTAACTATTGGTCACTATGATGCTTTATAAGTATTTGGTTTATATTTGACGGAGACGTTCATATCTTCTAATATTTTTACAAACTCGTCTTTATTTACTGCACCACGTTTTCCAATTTCGTTTATTACTTTATCAATAGCTTTCTCTCTTACAATTTTATTTTTAGGTGAACTTTTGTAAATATATCTGAACAAACCATTCCCTAAATTAGTTTTTGGAATTTCATAGCCTTCTTTATACATTTCACCAAGATAAGCACCATACCGTAGAGCTATCCTAGACAGTTCTTGATTCGTTAAACCGTTATCTCCTGCATCTTTTAAAGCTTTTAAAACATCTTTCTTTTTATTCATCATTCTTTTATCCATTATTATCAGCCTCGTATATATTGTTATTTATTTATACTTAAAAATATTTATTCTATATTGCTCCATCTTCTAGGATTCTAGTAAATTTATCAAAAACTTTTTTTGGCATTTCTTCCTTGACAGTGATTGTTAATCCACCATCCTTTGTCAACACATAAATTTCATCCATTTCATCATTAAATTCTATCAATTTCACATAATTGTTGTCTACAGAGTTTATTGTATTCGCAATCAAGTCGAAAAAATATTCAGTTAAATTAACTATATCACCTAAGTCATAATCAGGTACTACTACATACTCTTTTAAAACATGGTACACAACCTCATCTATCTCTTCATGAGGCAAATCAGAATCATAGCTCTCAACTACCTCATATATTTTACCGTTGATGTGAAATAATTCTTGATAACCCCAATGTATAGGGAACTTTTTTATCTCACCTAAATAATCGTCTTCACTATTATAGACTTCAAATCTATAACCCTCTCTTCCACCATTGCCATGGTAAGACTGTCTAATTTTTAACATCTGACCCCTCCTTAATAAGTGACTATATATATAGTTGAAATATCTTTATAAACACTACATATGGATAAAAATTTAAGATAAAATTTCAATTTTATTTAGTTGAATAATTCTATATTATTATCTTCTAATAATTTCACTGCTGATTCATAATCATTGTTTGTTACTGTAATATTTTTAAAGTTTTCTGTATATTTCTTTTTTAAGTCCGTGATAAACTTTTTATAAATACCATAAAAATTTGGGTCACCGTATTCATTCGTTTCAATATCAAACATCTTTTGTAGCTCTATTGATTTATCAACACTATAATCTTTTAAATCTTCTAATCTGTTTTCAAAAAATCCTTCTATATATCCAAACTCAGATTTGTTTATTAAATCACTTAATGTCTTAATACCTTTTTCTTTTTTACATTCTTCTAAATCAATTGTTGTAACTGTTAAGTCTGCATAACATTCACTATGCTTACCTTCAAATTCGCCTAATGAAACAGCACTGTCGTAAAACCCATCTTTCAGTTTTTCAAATATTATTCCACTTGCTTCAATTGGATATAGTGTTAATTCTTCTAAATTTCCTCCATAATATCCCCAGTAATCAATCTCTAACACTAATACTTTTGTCATTTTTCATTCCACCCTTATAATTAAAAATATATAACTCTGCCATTGCTTTCTGCAAGCATAGGTTTAATAATCTTTTCTATATATCTAATTGTTAATTCTGAATCTGCATACACAGTTGAAGCTCTCTGTCCTTTATTGTAAGAATTGCAGGATAAGACTCTAATAATTCTTTTATCTGTTTTTATATAGTCACTTTTCTTTTCAAGAAGAAACTCATCATTACCTAAACTTTCTACAATCTCTTGCAATTTATTTTCAGCTTTAAATTTACTTGCACCCACAATAATCTCTTTTTTAATTTCACCAATTATTAATGAATTGACTTCTTCCTCTTTATTTCGAGCAATAGATGCATTAGCCCACATTACCGATTCTTCCAATTTAGTTAATGCTAGTGATTTTTCACGACTATTGGGGCAAGAATCGTTGATAATATATGCATAATCTTTAGCATAATCTCTTAGTAAATTATATTTATCAATTTGCTTTTCTTTTGGAGCGTGATACTTAAAATTATTTTCAATCTGCTCTCTCATTTAATTCACACTCTCCTTTGTATCAATAAAGATTGAGCCATCTAACTTAATTTTTCCAATGCTTTCTATATAAAACGAACCATCTTTAAGACATTTATCTACCTCAGCTTTGAAAGAATCACTTGTTTGTTCAATATAAGAATAATGTTCTGTATTACTAACTGCTGAAATGTATCCCATTATTTATCCTCCTAAATTTTTTATTTTTATAATTAAAAAATATTAAATTTACACTAATTACTCTTCCATTCCAATATCTACTTCAATATTAACTTTTTCTTGTGTCTTATCTAATCCACCCTGTGTTATCACGTCATACATCATCGCTCTGTATAATTCTTTTGTCGTGTTTAGTAATCTAGGTGAGTTTAACAACTCTTCCATCGTTTTTATTCCCTCATCATCAATATCTTGCAACATTTTAATATTTACGTATGATTTCAAATTTTCATCTCCTCAACCTTATTTTTAATTTCACTCCACTCTTCAGGAGTAAAATTAAATTCTTTACAACTATCTATTGTTATTCGCAAATGGTCTAAGTTTGTTGCTAACAATCCACGCTTATCTACAAGTAATTTAATTTCTCGCTCTACTGAATCACGTTTCTTTTTGAAACTTGTTGCCTTTTCTTGCGATTTTCTTTCTTCTATTAATTTTTCATCTATAACTTTAATCATTTCATCTGCAATTTTTCTTAAATATTCTTTAATAAAAATCACCTTTATTTAATAATATAATCATCTATTCTGCTATTTTCAGTTTTGTTGTTAAGTAATACTGATTTTGCTAACTGACCTTTATCTTCTGTAATATCAGCCTCATACCTCAAATCTAAAAAACCAGTTGGAATTTCTTTATAAGTCATGTCATTAGCGTAAAACTTTAAGGCAGCTTCGTATTTAGCTAATTTATTATTTATTACTTGTAGTTTTTTATCATAGGCAATTTTCATACTTATTAAGGCAATAGCAAATATTAGAAAGATTAAATACTTCAACATTTTTCACCTACTAACTACTACTTACTACTATTCACACGTTTCATATGAAAATCTCTCATTGTTATATTGCAATCTTTACAACCTTTTTCTTTTAATCCATAACCTACATCAAAATTATCTATTTCCTTATATCTATCACAGTAAGGACAAAATATAATATCCTTTCCTTTCAATGGAACAGGGACAGACTGATAAAATATATCGCCTTTATAATCTTTAATTGGTTCACCTTTTTTATCTTTGGCTACTTCCCATGCTATTGAATCTTGCTTATAGTTGTAATTCAAAATCACTCATCCTCTGGTTCTACATCAGTAATATTAACACCAAAAATTACGTCTTGATTGATATATATATCAATCCAAGAATGTTCTTTGTGCTCTATTTTTTTACTAGGAAAGTCTAATGATTTAGAAAGTTTTTCAGCTAATTCTTCTGCTTCTTCAACGGAATTGCGTTCAAAATTTACATCTATGGATAATGTAGGGTCTCCCATGAATTTCTCTATAGTTTTTAAAACTCTCTTCTTCTCAATTGGGTTCATAATCGCCCCTCCTTTTCAAAAAGGCAGTAGTAAATTGCTAGTTATATACTATACACTTCACTACTGCTCTTTTCTTAATACTTTATTATCTTGATTTATACTTTGTTTGTGATGTTTGTTTATTATATATTGTTAATTAATTATTTTCTAGTAGTTCTTTCATTTCGTCTAAAATAACTGACATTACTTCTTCTTGACCTTTTTTGCATTCGGTTACTTTTGCTTCTTGACCTAAATGTTTTTCTACTAAATCGTTCAATTCTTCCAATAAATCTGCTTCAGCAAGTTTACCACCTGTCTCTTTAATTTCTTCCATTAGGTCTTCATACACCAATTTTTCAGAAGTTAGAGATTCTTTTTGCTCTTCATAACTAACTGCTTCCACTCCATCATATTCCTCTTGTTTCTTAATTGCATCAATAACAGCCTTTTCTAAATTTTCTGCTGTATATTCTTCCAAATGAGTAGTAATATGGTCAAAACGAGAACGAGCAAAAAACTCTTCTGTCTCTGCAAACCAAGCAGATGATTTAATTACATTACCATCTTCATCTACTCCGTTTGGAGTTAAATATATTACGATATCCGAGTTGTCTCTTACGATACCTGTAGACCTTTTATCTCCTTTAGGAATAATTTGGTCAGTGTCTCTATCTTTTTCTGCATGTCCTATAAACATTAAGGTATAACCAGCTTTCATGAGATTGTCTAGTTCATCCCAAAATTCATTTTCATACTCTTTCCAAAGTCCAAATCCTCCGTTGCCCTCACCGATGGTTTCTACTCCATGAGTTTTACAGATGTAGTCTTGACAATATTTGGAGGCAGTATAAACTTCATCAAAAATAATAGTTTGGTACATTTCTTTTGCCTTTTCCAGTGTTTTTTTACCTGTTAATTGTTTGTTGATTTTTTTAAAGTCTCTCCAGTTATTGATTGGTAGAAAAGGAACTCCACTAATTGTTCTAATTCCCATTTCAACGCTTACACCCTCAGTTTCCTGATATTTTAAAGGGGCTAGACTATTTCTTCACCTTCTTACTAAACGAAGGGTTTAGTGCTTCGACTTGTAGCTCATCTTCAAGTCTACTCTCTTCCCAGAGATAGTCGTTACACCACTGTCATCAACAATGGCACGAGATTGTCATATCTTTTCAGACTTAGATTTCCCTCGTTAGCATGATAACCATCTATCACACACCCATGAGCTTCATGGTTCACTAAATATTAACCTGTTATCACTAACAAGCAGGGCTTGTAATTTAATTTCTTATGTGTGTTTTTTATTATATATTGCCAATTCCTCAATCACTTTCTTTTTTCTATCTAAGTAAATATTAGCATCATCATAAAGGTATTTACTAACTTTCATTACTTGCTGATTTCCTCCAAATTGCAAAACACAATGATTCGGAAACTCTTGTATTTTTGCTGATAAATTTAAAAAATAAGATAAGTTTTTTACCATATTTTCAGTTCCCACAAAAGACATTTTATACATTCTTTTATCTGTTCCTTTTCTATATGTAAAATTTATACTCCCATCTCCATCGAAATATCCTCTTATAAAGTGTCTTAAAAATTCATTGGGAACTATTTCAGAAGTTGGAAATAGTAGAGTTTTGCTTTTGCGTTGATAACATCCTTTTTCTACAAGGTCGACAACCATTTTTTCAGTTTTAAATCCAATATACACACCTTTGTAAGTCTTCTCTTTAGTTTTCTTAGTTGTTGTTTTTATCGGATGTGTGGATGCAACAGAATTTTTAAACTTAACTAAATGGTTTCTGTCAATATAAGAGAGGTTTATTCTTATTAAGTTTTCATCCTCATTTACAACTCCATCGGCATAAAGGAAACCTAGCCAATAAGCTTTTTCCTCACTATCTATTTTATTAAAATAGTTCTCATTAACATCATAGACCATTCTATAATCACGCAATGATTTTATTTTAACTCCACGCTCACTTACTACTCTTTTAATCATTTGTGGAGATACGTTAAACTCTTTTGATATGGATAGAAAAGAAGCATTTTTGTAATTCACATATTTGTTTATAATATAATCTATTTGTTGGTCAGTAAACATTGGTTTGTTTAATTTGCCTCTTTTAACTTCAAAATTTATTTTTTATCATCCTCTTACTAACACACACTTAGAAATTCAAACTTGTTTACCCAAGATAGAACGGTTTTTCCATTCGTGTTGCTTGCTTCGTTTTCCCCGTGGAATTTCCGCCATATACGAAAATCATCTGCCCATCAAGGTTTTTCGCTATTTTTGACACATTGGGATTAAAAATATCAAAGCTTGTCATTTATTAATCATTCTCCTCGTTATATATTGTTATTTATTTATAGTGGAGGTACAAAAACCTCCACTTGCTACTCTCCCATTACACTGTTCCACCACCAAGATTCAGCATCTATGTATTGCGAGTAATCTAAGTATGTTTTACATTTAGAAGGGTAATTCGTCATCACTAATTGATTTCTTAGTCTTTTTCTTAGCTCCACCACCGAAACCTTGTTTAGCACCTGTTTGCTTCTCTTTACTCTTTTCTTTTAATTCTTCTAAATATACTTCACGCTCACTTAAAGCTTTCTTAATTAAGCTCGTATCATAAGCTTTAGCACTATCCTCATCGTAAGCTTCACTTCCACCAGAAACTAAGTATTCACGAATAGTTGTGTATGTAGTTTTTTCTTTATCTCCACCAAAAGCACCTTCTACCTTAGTAGTATGCTCTTCACGCTTGTTAATCAATGTTCCCCAGACCTGAACTGTATCACCATTTTCATAGTTATCTAATACATATTCAGCCCCTCCACCTTCTTTATCTACAACAAACTCCATTGGAGCAACTTTACCACCGTATAAAGGTAAGTAACCTTTTAGCAATGCACGACCTGTTTCGTTCTCATCTTTATCATACTCTTCTACCACATTATCCACTACAATTTCTACATCAAATTTAGCATGTGGATTTGGGTCTCTACCTTCTACTCGGTTAGCAAATACAGCGTTGATTTGTGGGAATGAGCGTACATTACCATCTTTACCAACATAATCATTCATACGGAATTGAGCCTGATTGACATTTACATAGTCTGCTTCTTCTCGCCCTACTCCATCATCTCCCACTGCTTTATAATCTTCTGCAACTGTTGTTAAAGAATCATATAACTTGTTTGGCGTGTTATCTTTTTTAGTTTCTGTAACAAACATAGAAACTCTGTGCTGCTCATTTTCAGCTACTTCTAATACTAAATCTACCGATAAATACGGTACGTTTTTGCTAGTTGTTCCTTTATGTATGTCTTTCTCTAATAGTAAACCTTCTAACGATACGTTGTTTTCTGCTTCTCTTAATGAATTTTGGTTATTTTGTTCTGACATGATATAAATTCCTCCTAATTTTATGAATATATTATATATTGTTAATTATCTACTGTAGATAATTATAAACTAATTAATATTGAATATGTTTGTTTATTCTATTTTTATGCTCGGTCTCTTGCTTGCATCACCAAACCCAAATCAATTCTTTCTGTTAGGTTTGAATCAGATTCAAGATTTTCACGCAAATAATCCCAACACTCGCTTAATGATTTTTTAACACATATTAACTTTCCTATTGTTATGTTATCATTATTGAAACTAAAATCGTTACTAATTCTAAACCTACTTGTTAGCAACACACCGTTGTTTGTAACTCCTGCAAAGAAAATTATTCTATTGTACTCATCAATATCAAAATTGTATTGAGAAAAATCGCCAAGATAATCGAACATTTCTTCATTAACTTGCGACAAAAACTTTTCTCTACTCTCAAATGCTTCTACAATACTTAATGCTTTTTCATACTCTTCATTACTCGGAATTGACATTTTTATTCATCACCTTCCTTCTTACCAAGTTCCATATATTATTATATCACTATTGATAAATAAAACAATCGTTTTATTAAAAAAATAGCAATAATAATGCATTTTCTTTTACATCCAATCAGCATAACTACTTTCTTTTAAAACATCTTGAATAGATACAATTTCATTTTTTAATCTATTCGATAATTCTAATGAATAAACTGGTTGTTTTTGCAATTGAAATAATTCATTCTCTTTATCCAATAACTCATTCATCAAAAAGTCATCATCAACAGTTTTTAATCTTAACATCTTTAATCCCACCAATATTCTATTCTTTCTTTCATTATATCAAACACTTTATCTAAATCTTTTCTTTTGAGCTTATATAACTCATATTCTAAATCAAGCATTTCTTTATTTTCTTCATCTGTTAAACCTGTGCTTTTTAATGTATACATTCCCCTACTATCTTTCTCACTACTAAAAGAAAACTCTACCTTATCAATCAATTCTTCCATTCTCTCACTTTTGTAATCATTATTAGTAATCTTTTCAATTAGTTTAGATAGTTCTTTCATTTCCTCAGCAATACTATCAGCTTCAACATTATAACCATGTTTTTTATGAAACTTGCTCATTTGCTTTAGCTTAAACTCTATATTTTCTAGTAGATAGTCACCATGCCAATCTCTGTCTTTCCATATAATTGGAAACCAAATGATTAGATTCTTAATACTTTTACTAATTTTACGACATAGTTTAACAAACCAATTTCGATACAGTAAATATAATTCAATATCAAGCCACCATTCTTTAACTCTGCTTTTAGGATAGTTGATTTCATCTACATTAATATCTAACTGTTTAGTGTCTTTTTTCATTCAATAATCCACCTCCCCAAATTAAAATAAATTACCTTTATATTTTATAAAAATTATAATAGAAATCAGTATCCCTATCACATCGTGTGATTCTCTATACATGATTTCACCATACAAAGTTAATTCTAAAGTTACCCAAACTATATCAACAAAAACTAATATGACTGACACCGTTATTAAAGTGTAAATGAAATCATATAACGTGGTCATCAATCAACACTTTCCATCTTATTAATTAATGCACTTCGTTCCATTCTAGCCATGTCAATTAACCAAAACTCGCCCTTATCACTTAACATTACATCTACAGACCATTTTTCTTCCAAACCTTTAACGCTTTCCATAAATTTTTTAACTTCATTACAAACTTTTTCTTTATTTTTGTTAAAGTTATTAATTATATTGTTTTTCTCTAGTTCATATACTTTTCTATCTTCATCACTTAACCCATTAACCATTACATCAGGATGCCAGTAGTTAGCAACTCCTAAAACTTCTTTCTTATCATAGTCATAAAATACACGAAACTCTGTATTTAATGGCATACCATGATAAATTCTTTTAACCTTTTCATTTGTTGATATAAACTCACGCAACACTACCTCAGTAGTTTTTGGTACACCAAACATGGCAGCAGTGTAGTTAATTGCATATAATTGCTCACCCATTTTACTTCTATCAGTAACATGACAATCGGAAAAGTTGAATTTATTACTAAAGACACCATTTTTCATAAATAAATCTTTACTCTCAGCAAAGTCACTTGCTAATTTTTCCATATATTCGTTCATGTAATCGAATTTATCCTTATCTCTTGGAAGAATAAAATCTTTTTCTAAATAATCAGTAATAAAATCATAATCCAAATGTTTAAACATTGTTTTTGGTAATTTTAATAAACTATCCTTTTCACCATTGGAGTTTTTTAATTTGGGAAACCAAAATGACATGTTCTCAGGTAAAACAACCTTCCCAGATATCATATTCTTTCTATACTCTTTTGCTTTTCGGGAAGCTTCTTCAACTTGTTTTGCAACATCAAATTTGATACTTTTAAATTTACTCAAATTCCTCTCTCCCTATAGATTTATTAATATAATATTTCGTCTGGCTTAAATCTATCTTATAATTATAATAGAGGGTAATTTAATTTTTTAAGAGTGTAATCATGATTGATAATTTCTCTAATGATAAAATCTCCTCTACCTTCATCAAACGCTTTTAAAACAAAATCTAATTGCCCCGGTGTAATATTATGAAAAACCGTCATTGTTTCCAATGCTTCTATTTGTGTAATCTTACGCAAAATTATCACCCCTAACATATTTACTTACTATCTACATACATACGTATATTGTTACCCTTGTTCATTTAGCAAATCACCTATTTCATATCTTACTATCTACATACATACGTATATTGTTACGCGTGATGGAATTGATTATGAACTATTAGCACAACTTACTATCTACATACATACGTATATTGTTACTGTCCATATTTAGTTATAATAAGAGTAACAGTCTATATGTAGATTTATCGAGTGTTTTAACATTTTAAATACATTCACTTTCTCGATATATCGGTGGTAAGTCACCAAAATAATTTGTTATTTAGTGCGAACCTAGGCTGTTTTTATGTGAACTATACGTTCGCACTAATATAATACTATTCAGCTATATATTTCATATCATGTTTTAATTGCTTCTTTTGTAATTTGATTTGCTCCTTTATAATTTCACCAATATCCTTCATCGCAATATTTCTAGCTGCGTTTAAATCTGCATTTTCTTCATGGTTACATATCATACATTTAAACTTATCTTGACCATTCTCTTTAACATTTCTATTTTCTTTATTAATGTTTCCACAACGATTACACCTTTGTGATGTGTATTTAGGATTAATACTAACAACCTCGATACTTTCAGCTTCTGCTTTATATTTAATCTTTTGTTGTAAATCATAGTAAGACCAAGTTTTTAAAAAAGCACTGTCGCTAGATATATTGGTCAAATCTTCCATCTGAATTACACCACAATTATTTCTAATAGCTTCATCTACTATATATCTACTCCAAACATGGTTTTTGTGGTCTTTGAATCTAGCAATCTTACCCGATAATTTTTCTAATGGCTTGATTCTTGTCTTTACCCCATGCCCTGTACTGCCTTTTCCTGCCCATTTTCTTGATTGTTGCAATCTTCTTTTTCTGTTGTTCATTTGATTTTGAAAAGCTAGAATTTCTTGCCCATCTCCCACTCTTTGCCTATAGAATTTATTATCAGAGATAGCCAACATGGCTGGAACATTAACACCTACATCAATTCCCATAATCTTATCTTTATCCAATTCCTTTTTTTCTGCTTCAAATTGATATACTATTGATAGATAAAAAGCTCCTTTTTTATCTTGAGTTATCCTACTATCAGACAACTTATACTCACCATCAATAATTCTTTCCAAGATTTTTGTTGCTGAACCACCACTAGACAGTACAACCGGAATTTGAGTTTTTATTTCAAAGTTTGGTTTAATTTTTTCATTTTCTTTTTTAGAATTGTGCTCCTCAATTTTCTCTTTTAAGTTTTTTGCGCCGTTTCTTGATAATAAGGATAATTTAACATTAAACTTCTTATTATCAATTTTTTCGATATTATTTATTTGTTTTACCCTAATAGGAAAAGACCCGTTCCTTTTATATGTTACTAAAGTTTCCTCACCTCTATTAAACTTACTACCTTTTTTAAACTGCTCTTGTATTTTTTTAACTACCTCTGTAATTGTTGCGTCATATGTTAAAGATGCCATATTTTCACCATATTTTTCTTGCAGCTCTGCATAAATATGACTGTCCAATCTTTTACCTAACAATTCATTAGCCTTTGGATAAATATCAAACTTGCTCTTATAGCTAAAGCTAAATTGTTGCCAATCCCATGCTCTTACAACTGTTTCATTTTTTAGTTTCCATGTGTTGTATTGAATATCTTTTAATACTTCATATAGCACTTTATTATATCTTATTTTATATTTCATTGATTTTGTTATTTTTTTAACTGTCATTTTTTTATTCCCCTATTTACTATTTTGTTTTATTTTGCTATTCTAGTGCGCACATGTGCACATATGTTGTTACCTTTCTTGCAAGCTTCTTCCATTGTTACAGTATCACTCACTATCCACATGCTCACATATGTTGTTACTGCGATATTTAGATAGTGTAAATCAATAACTACCACATGTAGATTTATCGAGTGTCTTGATTTGAAATTCACATCCACTTTCTCGGTAATTCGCTAGTGAGTTAGCGAAAATAGGTTTAAATTCAGTGCGAACCTTTCAGTTATTGTATGTTTACTTACATTTCGCACTATTAAATTACTAAATCAATTACATTGTATATTATTAAACATTTATTGTCAAGAAATTTCTTTTTTATATTCTAAAAAACTTTTTCATAAAATTTGTGAAATTTGTGTTGTTGTTTATATATTCACTCATATGTTCAATATAATATTCAATCAAAGTAAAAAACAAAGGTAACATAATAATTATATTGATAAGGGGACAAAAGATAAAAAATAGGTCTTCTAATTCTGGATTTATTAAACACCAGCGCTTTTTATAAAGTTTCCTTAATATGAGATAATTTGTAATGACAGCCACAATATATGATAAAATTACTAATGTAACAAACATTTATTTTCACCTCACTTCTTTTACAATGTAAAATACATTATATATTGTTATATATTTATTGTCAAGATAAATGCTAAATATAATTAGTAATTTTATTTATATTTCCTTATATTTTATCATTGGATAAAGGTTATCGAGTTGATATTCTCTATCACAAGCTATACAGTGATAAACGTATTTAGGTGGAATAGTCATAAGAGATTTCCCTGTATAGCTCACCTCAACATTTTTACATGTGTCACAAAAATACCTAACTTTAACAGGTGTTACTTGAAAATATCGTTCAACCATAAGTTTTTCACCTCTTGCCTTAAATAATTTTAAAATATTTTTTTAACTCTTTCTTATCAAAAACACCAAAACCATATCTACTACCAATAGAGTATTCTTTATTTAAAAAACCTTTACTATTAATCTCCCCTTTGTACTTCTCACCTTTGACAAATACATCTTTACCAGCAACATTAACCGTCTTAGTACATTTTACATTTATGTCTTTACCCATTTACGCCACAACCCTTTCTTTGAATATAGAATCTAACCCTAATTTATCTGCCATAGTATTTAACACATCTGTTTCTTCATAATCCATAAGTCTATTAAAGCGACCTCTTGCTTGAACAATTTTCTCATCTCTCACTTCTACTGTGATTTTAGATTTACTAGGGTCTTTGGCATGTCTCATGAACAGTATGATACAATTACCATTAATCATATTATTAGTATACGAGCCTACACAGTGATTCTGTTGATTACCCTCATCTGATAAATCTTCTGGTTTCTCAGGAGGAAAAATAACCCAGTTTTTATACGTAGTTTTCATATGTTTGATGTTTTCATAGACTTCTTTCCACTGTTTTCTTTGTTCTTCACTTAGTTTCACCTTATAATTCATAGATACAACGTCATGTGCAGTTTTTAATGCTTTTGGATATTTAATTATATTGTTATATCCCATCTCTGTAGACATTCTCATATAATCTTCATATTCACTTATTGCATCTCTTGGGTGCATTCCTTGAGAAACAAAACACTCAAAATACAAATATTTGATTAATCTTTTCTTTGAACCACCAAAACGATTCACAATTTCTTCAACTGAATAATGTCCAAAACCCTCTAAATTAAAATAACTATCTCTAACATTAATACCAAATTCATCTTCTAAATCTTTTATATAAGTTAATTCGTTGAGCATTTTAGATGAGTCAACTTTTCTATAAGGAAGACTAAAAACATCTTGTACACTGCTGACTTGAACACCCATTTTAGATACTAACTTCCATTGAGAATTGTTTAACCCCAAAATCTCTTTAGGATTTTTACCATTTGGATTTCTGATAATTGCGCTATTAATATCTACTTTTGATTTATACAATAACTCATAGTAGCTGTATTCAGTTATAAGTCTGTGTAAAAACCTACCTAACTTTTTATCTTTTTCTAAGTTGATTCTTCCTAATTTATTATATAAAGTAATAAACATATGGTAGCTTTCATCAGTAGATATAAACCCAATAATCTCTTTCATCTCTTTCATGGTTCGTTGAGGGAACATTGATTCTACATTTCTAGTGTTGAATTTTACTTCTTTCAGATTTCTTTTTACATAATAATCTTTCTCTCTAAGGTTATAATACATTTCAGTAACGATTCCATCTTTACCAGACAGATTGGTTGAGTTTGGTTCAAAAATATAATAAACGTGAAAACCATACTCGTTTTTATCTTTTAGATAAAGAGTCCCAATTTTTTTATTACCTGTATAGAAGTTTCCATATATGTCAAAACGTTTCATATCTGAATTTTCTATTTCTAGTTTCAAATCTTCTACTTTTTCTTTTTGAGTTTTCTTGCTCAATTCATATCACCCTTTGCACTTTTATATATTGTTATTAATTTATGAATAAAAGATACATTTTATTGCCAAATCTCCCACCATTTACGACTTTCTTCTTTTTCGATACGTAAGTCATCTTTTTCTTTTTGTATTCTTTCTCTTTCTGCAACAATATGACGTTGTATAGCTTCTTCAGTTTCTTTTTTAGTTCTCTCAGTTTCTTCATCTTCAACTATTTCATAAATACCTTTAAGAAAAATTAGCTGATTCCCATAAGTGTCTCTGCCTACTTTTTCTACTTTGTAGGATTCATTGTCCTCGGGAACAAGGAATACTTGACCTACTTCTAGCAAGGGTAAGGGTAATTCACCTTCCCATATTAATATTGATTCACGTTCGTCATAGTATTTTACTGGTTCTAGTAAATCTAGAAAGGATGGATACAAATCAAAGTTAATAAAAGGGGTTTTATATCTTATTTTAACTTTATCGCCATAAACCAAAGTTCTTATTTTTTCCATTTATTTACCTCCAAGTTTTCTAACAGTTCGCTATTCTCATATATATTTCCAATCACTTCTACATCAACAGTAGCGCTGTCAAAAGGTAATTTTTTTATACTTTCTACAGTTACATTTTCTTCTCTAACGTCAACATTTCCGTGTCCCATATATTCCATAAAACTATGCTTAACAATATCACCTTCATAGACATCATGAGAATCATCAGCATATTGCATATAGATTAAGTCATTATTGAATACAACTCCTTCACCAATAGGTGAAACGTCTCTTGTATCTATACACTCTATTCCATTTTTTCCAAACATAAAAATTATATCTGCTTCTTGACCACAATAATGCATTTCTTTATTTTTAGAATCCCAAGCTCTAAATTTAATTGTTTTCATTTCACTTACCACCTTAACTATTATTGTATATTATTAAACATTCATTGTCAAGTTAAAACTATTTAGCTTTTTTATCAGCTTCATGTAAAAATAGCAAATCACTATATAGTTCTTCACCCAAGAATTTATTAATTTGCCTCATTTTCTTTTCTCCAGCTTTCATCGGATACATGTGGAATTGTACTAATGCAACTACTTTTTGTATATAATCTTTTTCATAACCAATCTTATCTAAATGATAAGCAGCTAACTGCGAACTCACAAACTCATGACCGATAAATGATGCATACCTATTTCTCTCACCTTTGTAATTAATAAATGATTTACAAAATGCTTTGCCAACATCGTGAAATAGACTAGTCCATAACATAATCATTTTATTTTTACCATTATAATTTTGTAACACTTCTTCATAAACATGGTAGGTGTGCCTAGATACCGAGAAAGAGTGGTATTTTGAATCTTGTGATAAATTAAAAATGTCTTCAAACTCTATAATAAAAACAGAAAGCTCATTGAATATCTTGTCATGACCATCATTACGTAGTATTAATTCTTCATATTCTTGTGCAAATCTGCTAAGGTATTTGTTTTTACCACTAACATAATATACTTTATCCCAGCCTTCATTTTTAACTGGAATTTGCATAGTCTTATACATATTATCTATAACGTGTTCTGGAACTACTCTTTCACGTTTAAGATTATTAAATTTAACATTGCTTATATGCTTATTAAAATAATACACTATATACTCATCAGCTTTTAAGACGTTATTTATTAAATGAACTCTTCTTTTTCGATTAATATTAGTTGCATCATATATCACATTTTTCCCTTGTTTTAATAATTCTTGTGCTCTTTGATTCATTGTTTCAAAAACTTTTTTATTACTATCTTGGTGATTAATATCATCAAATAATTCTTTTCTAATATCATCTGAAGATAAAATTACAGATGTTTCATCTTCTAATTCTTGTGCAAACGTACTCTTTCCAGAGGCAGGTAAACCACACAACACTGTCAATTTACTCATTATAAGACTCCTCTTCTTCTAAATCCAAAATATCTTCAGATTTAATAATCCCTTCCAATATTTTAAATTCATTATTTTTCTGCTTGTAAGCTTTAAATTTCTCTTTATTGTCAATTCTTACAATTACACCTTCTCTGATATGTGAGCTATCAATAGGGTCAGCACCACTCTCATATCTTCTCACCCGTTCCCACAAATCTTCTTCATTAGTAAAAATAAACTTATCTAAAATAGGAACATGTTTAACTCCCATTTGTTCACATCTTAACTTTACCAATTCTGTTGGATATTCAACCACATGACCATCTTCATTTGTTATATTCATTCTATAAACATAGATGTCACTTTCGCCTTTCCCACACCCATAGGTAAAGCTAGTAGTCTTTCCAAATCGCTTAACAAACTCTTTATCTCTCATCTTTTTGTTGTCACAAATCGGCATAATAGTTTTATCTTCATCAATATAACCTACTATTTCATAGTAAACAGTTTCTCCTTTTTGCAACTTCCCCTCAAAGAAGTCATGCCACTGTTTTCTAAATTCATTGCTGCCATAATATCCACCATCATAATTTTCTAAAACAACTCGTCTAGTTCCTGATATGTTTTCCCACTTTTTAGGAAGCTTGGAGATTCCATCTTCACCAAATAAGAATCTTACTGTTTTTCTAAACACACCTTCTTTTTCTTTTTTAATAGTATTACTGGTGCGAGCACTAGTTCCATGTAGTTTTAATGTAATATAGCAAATATCCTCCTCTTTAAATTCACCAACATTATAGGCAAATTGTGAAGTATCAACATGTTCTTCAAAGTAAGGGTATAAATCCTTAACTTTCTTTTTCTTTTTTTGGTGTTCCATATTTCTAACAGGTTTATTACTTTTAGGAATATATTTTTCACATATTGTTACGTTATTTAACTTGGTTATAGTATCTCCTTCTTTTAATTTATCAATATCTGTAAAGGGTTCTAAACTTGTAATAGGTAAAAATAAACCATCAGATACTTCTCCACGTAACTTAATAGCTTTAATATGTAGTTTGTTATATTCTAGGTAGCCACCCATCTCATTTCCATTTTCGTCTTTTCTTAATAAATTATTTTCTTTGGCAAATTCCAAACCTAATTTACCATCAGTTGGAAAGTAAATTCCTAAATCACCAATTTGCACATCTAAACCAACTACCACATCATTTCCAAATAAAGTTGCAATCTGCAATCTATCTGCATTAGAATGTGGACGTAATTCTTTAATAGTAGCGATATAACCACAGTAAGCCATTTAATCACTTCCTTTTAATTATATATTGTTAAACATTTATTGTCAAGTTCAATAAAACTTAGATTTTATTCAAAAATAGTATGTGAAATGAAAAATAAAACGCAGTATTTAAGCCATTTTATTGATGACACTTTTCACAAACTTTTAATTTAATTTATTTTATTTAAAATCAATTTTCTTTTTTTGTTTCGTGTAAAATTTGAGATTACTCAATCCCTGTTAAATATCATAGCCATATCTTCTACGTTTGAGCACTGTGTAAAATTAGATATTACTCAATCCTCAAAATTATCTAATTTTTAATGGTTTGCTACAACTACCACTTAGTGCTTGATAACGGAATTTATGTTATCACTTTATACCTTACGAGTGTTTTAATTGTGTAATTATTACATAACCTCGTTTTATGGGTAGCAAATTACCCAAATGATAATGTAGGTTATCATTTTGTTTTATTGTTAGTCAAAGAAAAATACCACCACCTAGTCTATACATTGTTATAGATTTATTAGTTTATTTTTTCAAGTTTGATTAATTTATCAATATATTTATCTATATCTTTTATAGCTATATTTTTAGCAGCGTTTAAGTCAGCATTTGTTTTATGATTACATTCTTTATTTACACATTGAAAAAATTCTTGACCATATTTTTTCACATTTCTATTGTTTACATCAATTTTCTTACACTCGTTGCACAATTTGGAAGTGTATTTAGGGTCAATTTTAACCACTTTTATACCTTTTTCTTTTGCTTTGGATTCAATTTTATCTGCTAAATCACGATAAGTCCATTCACCCAACATTTTATTCTCTTTTTTATTCTCTTTACGTTTATCTTTGATATTAGATAAATCTTCTAACTGAATAGTTCCTGCCCCTTGCTTTTCTGCCCACTCTACAATTACTTTAGCATATCTATGATTTGCCAAATTATTAAAGTTAGCTTCTTTATCTCGTAACTTTTCTAGTGGTTTAAGTAGAGTTTTACGTCCATGACCTCTGCGATTATGTGAACAGGCTCTTAATTGATTCCGCATAGACTTTCTTCTTTGCTGTATTCTGTTTCTGAAGGCTCTCAGCTCTCCCCCATCAATAAAGAAGTTTTGTCCAGAATTATTTACTGCCATGTAAGCTACCTTATTGATACCTAAATCAACACCTACAATTACATCTTCATCTTTAACTACTTCTTTTACAGGTTGTTTATAAGATAATAGTAAGAACCGCTTACCGTCTAGAGTTCGCTGAACTTTAGAATCGCACATCAAGTATTCTCCGTTCAAGATTCTATCTAGTACGATTTTAGCATTTTTACGTGCGTCTAATTGTACAAGAAAAGATTGTTTATTCACTCCTTTAAAACCTAATTCTTTAGCTTTATCACTAGTTATGAATGGTAAATATACTTGATACTCTTCATTTAATCTTAAACTTCTCTCTCTAACTGGAATAGGTTGGTCTCTTCTAAAATTAGGTAAACTAGCATTATTACTAAGTACTTCCCTACTATTCGTATCAAATGTAGAAATTGATTGTTTGACAAACTGTCCTAAAGTATCTCCTGCTATCTGTGTATACTTAAATTTATCTTTAATTTCTCTATTTATAACAGTATCATAAGCAGAGACCCCGTAAAATTTTTGCGTATATTCTTTAGCACTTATTTTTACACCTATTTCTTTTTCATATTCGTATTTTTCTTGTAGATATAAGTAGTGCATTCTAATAGCGTAGTTTTGAATTAGAATAGCATTGTGAACCATGTCTCCTGCAATTTTACTGAATGTATCCCAGTTTGTAGAAATTGGATTCGTAATTGCAATTTTTTGTGTTTTTACTACATATTGTGTCTTTTTAGTCATTTATTTTTACCTCTTTTATATTTAAATTTCATTGTTTATTTTGCTACTGTTAACTGTTATTATATATTCTTAATAAAAATTATCACTTTGTAAAATCTGATACATATAAAACTTATTACTACATACATTTATGTGATGCAGTGCTTTAGATGTGTGTAAAATCTGATACATATAAAACAAATAATTCTTCACCTTTATAATAAACTTTGCTTTAGATGTGTGTAAAATCTGATACATATAAAACCTCAAATTTTACATTTTATAGTTATATCAAATAACAGTTTACTATGAACTACTGCCACACCCTTGTTATCGGAATTAAAGATAACACTTTTTACCTTATGAGTAGAATTATACTCTCTCATTTTAAGGGTGGAAAGACACCCTAATCATTTTCATAGATAATGAAATATTTTACTTTTAAATTCATATTGTTATACATTTATTAAACATACTGTAATCAAGCAATCAACTCACATCACCTCCCTCATTAACTTACAAACACTATTATACATTGTTATTCATTCATTGTCAACACTTTTATTAAAATATTCTATAATTTATTTTACACATGCAACTCAATCGTCTTTACCATCTTCTAACTCTTGTTTAGCGATAGTTTCTCCGTTCTCATAACCATCAGTATATGCCCTGTGAACCATTTCATCTACTATAGCTTTTTGAAAGTCTTCTAATTCTTCGTAACCCAAATCTTCTAAATTAAACATCTTATCCACCTCTTTCAATTATACTTTGCTTCAACAAATTTTATAACTTATTAATTTATGTCCATCACGTTTCAATTCAACATTAGGAAATTTCTCCAATAGTTCTCTCGTATCAAAATCACTTGTAATTATTCCATAACCATTTATAGTTTTATATGCTTCAAACACCTCTGTATTTGTCATATTTATTAGATATTCTAAAATAGAATGAAATTCACTTTTCTCAACATCACAGTCCAACAGAAATCTTTTTGTCTTCTTATTTTCTGGCTTTGAAGCTAAAGAAGCTAATTTACCTGTAATAGATTGTAGTTTTATATCTGGATTGTCAATTAAATAATGCAATAAAGCTTTATATATCTTATTTTCATCTCTTGTGTTAACTGATGCGTAAAACCTACTCATCTCACCTGCTTTCCCTTTTTGAACAAAATTTTCAAATTCGTTTATCAACTCTTCATCTGTTTTTGATGTTAAGAAAGGAAGTTTTCTTTCTTTAAAACCATCTATATCTTTATTGTCTTTATTCCTAGAAACAAAAAACACTACTCTTAAATCACTCATTAGCACACCTCCTCTAAAACCACTCCACCCATAGCACATAAAGTTAAACCATTTTCAAAAAATAGTGTTTCTCCATAATCTAATTCTAATTCATTAGCAAAATACAGTTTGCCCTTATCATCATAATCTTGTATTTTTAGTAGTTTGGAAGTAAAACTCCCTTCAACACAACAGTCCTCAATTCTAACGTGATAGCTTTTTCCAGCCTCAACCTTCATGTTTACCCCTCTTTCAATTAAACTCTTGTTTTATTATATTAAGCTAAATATCTCTAACAATTTTAAAGTCACATTCTTTCTTCCCATACATCTTGCAATTTACAACGTAATCCTTAAACAACTCATACACATATTCAAGATTTCCCCCACCATAAAATACTCCGTTTAAATAGCACTTATACAATTCTTTTGGTATAGGTTTTATAAAACCTTCTTCATCACAAACATTACACTTATAACTATCTGAATAAGTTTCGTTTTCACAAATTGCACACCTAAATTTCTTTGGTTTTTCTTCCAATTGTTTCACCTCTAATCAATTTTCTGTAACCTAGTTTCCCAAATTACAATACATTACACAAAATCGCTTTGGTCAATATACTCAGAATCTATTTGAACTCTTGTGATTTCGTCTAATTCAACAATTACCTTATTACTTTCGCTTTCAAAATCAATAATAAGTCCTGTATACCCTTTAAAAATTCCTTCAGTGATTGTTCCCGAGTTGTTTACAAATATTTTCAAAACTAATATCCACTCCTTCAAACTCTCGCTTTATTTTGAAAATTAATTTCTACTTTCTTCCCAAAATTTACCTTCTAACTCTTTCGCAACATCTTTAAAAGTCTTTTTACTGATATTAAATAACTTATTTATCTGACTGTCACTCAATACCCATGAGCCTACACCTTTACCAACACCTACACCAGCAAAAACTGGTTGTGCTATAACATAATCTAAATCTTCTGTTTGAATATTGTATGGAAAATCATAAATAAAAAACTCTTCTCCTTTTAAACCTAATACTTTATGATTTTCTTTTAAGGTTAAAATTGTACTCCATAACTCCATTTCAACAACTCCTATAACTCTTCTTTTTGTTAAAGTATTGACACTTACACTACAACTTATATTTTATATATCACCACTTCATAATCATCAAAAACTTCATCAATAATGTTATATATGATTCCCCATTCTCCACCTGCTAAGCCTGAACCCAATCCAAATGGAAGTGCTACTGTTAAATTATTACTTTGGGAAAATTCTTTTAACTTGATTAAACCACTCTTTAATGCAGTATAGTTTGTGTATCGCCCTACTCTACCATAATTATATTGAGCAAATATGTTTGCTATATATTTATCATGAGCTACTTTTACAAGTTGTACACTACCTAACAACTCATCCACTGGTTTTGTTTCACACCAAAATCTATAATTACTGTAAATTTTTTCTTCCTTATTTCTTAATTGTTTTGCTAAACCTGCTCCCATAACACCTTTGCAATTTACTTGATGACCTATGACACTTTCTTTTGCATCTAAAATATTTCCATTAACAATTTTAATCATTTATATTTCCCACCATTTTTACACACTTGCACTCTCTGTGTATTCTTTTTCAATATCTTGTAATTCAATATTCCAATTACCTATATAACTTTCATGTTTATTTTTTAATTTGATTAAATTATGATTAGTTTTATTTACTTTTTGCTGATTAATGCCAAGTGATTGTCTGAGAGAATTATATTTGTCTAATTCACTTTTAATTACTCTTCTTTTCTTCAGTAAGGATTGTAATTCTCTAGCAATGTTGTTCCCTTGATTTTTATTGAATATTTTTACTTCTAAATCATGGTAGATTTTGCTAATTCTACAGTCATAATATGATTGCATTTTTCTTAATCTACTCTCTTCTTTCTGAAGCTCATCTATATTATTAGATAATTGATTAATAAAATCGCTAATTTTACACATGTATTTAATTCCACCCTTTATATAATTACATATTGTTAACAATGTATTGATAAGCTTTGTTTAATCTTTTAAAATTTTCTTCTGTGCCTCCAACATCTGGATGATGTATACGAGCAAGCTTTCTATAAGCTGTTTTCAAATCTTTTGTGGTAAAATTTTCTTGCAACCCGAGTAGCTTCATTGCGTTTATCATATTTTTATCTAAGTTCTGCTCACGATTGTTATAATAGTTTTTAAAATTATAGTAGTTATTATAATAATCATATGAACTTTTCTCATAGTTTTTCCTCTTATAGTCTTCTCTAATTTTAGCTTTTAAAGTTTTTATTGTTGATTCTAACTCTCTATTTTCTTTAATTAAATATGAGCGCTCTTTAATTAGCTGCGAGTTTTCTTTAATTAAATAACCTTGTTCATCAGTATAAATTATAAGGAATAAATTTCCCACAAAAATAATCAACCAAGTAATAATCAGTTTTAAAGAAGGTATAGAAGAAGTCACAACAATAACAAAGATACATGATAAAATCATCAATAAAAATGGAAGAAAAGCTAAAAAGTTAAAATAATCTGTGTTCATTGCTATCTTATATTTTCTAGAATCATTTCTAATTGCGTAATAGTAAAACTTTAGTGATGAAAACATTATTACACCTCTGCTAGATTTGAATTATTTATCTGCGACATCTTCGTAAAATTCTATTTCTTTAATAATATTTTCTCTGCTTTCACTTTTAAAATAGTCTTTAGGAAGTTCTACATCTTGGACATAATTAACTAATCTGACTAATGCTTCTTCTAAATATTGTTTAGGACAATCTTCATTCTCCCAATAGTTAACACCATCTTTTACCCATTTCATACAACCACTCCTTTATTTTGATTTTTTCTTAAATAATCTATAACTTGCTCAAAATTACTTCTTTTCATTTCTTCTGTTTTTCTGTACGTTGGTATTGGAACTATTTCTAATACCCAATTACAATTGACAGGACTCATTCTTACCCAATTATATATTTTTGTGTGTTTGTAAATGTTTAAATCATTAGGAACATCTTTATGCAAGTATTCTACTAAATTGTGAATTGCATTTTCCTCTGTATTTTCATTAAAAACTACATATGAAGATTCAGATAACTGATGTCCGTAACAGCTAAATTTAGTTTGCAATCCCCATTTAAAATTTAACAAATTTATTAATTCAATCATTTCAGTATCAATATTATCGTATGGAATGTTATTTAATAAGAACTTTTTACGTAAATTCATAGTCTACACCTCTTCCAAGATAGTCACTTTTTATCTCCCAATAAAAATCATTTTATATCAATCTTTTCAAAACAATCTTTTTCATATTCTCCAGCTTCCCATTCTTCTGTATAAGTGTAGAGACCACCCTCGTCATCTATAGGTTGGGTAGAAGCACCTAATTCCAATCCCACTGATTCAAGTTTTTCTAGTAAAATGGTAAGATTAATATCAGTCCCGTCTGCGTTAAAAACAGCACCTTCTATATGAATTCCTATTTGTTTTTTCAGTTAAATTCACTCCTTAGCAAATTTAAATATTTTTCCTATTTTAAATCATTCCATCTAATTTACTATCTTTAACATACTTGAGCATTTTCTCATGTTTATCAATCAAACTGGTTAATGTATCAAAGTGTTCATGATAATGACAGTATACATTTATGCCACTATCATTCTCCACCGCAATTTTATCAGCTGCATTTAGTTCTATAGTCAATTGGTTAGGAGATATAAAACAACCGCAATCATGTCTACCATTCCTGTTTTTTACAACCAAGTAAATACCAGAACCAAATTCTTTTGCGTAAAAGTCTACTAATTCTTTTATGTGTAAATCATTTCTTTTAGAATACTTTTTAAATTTCATTATTTAATCCCCCTTTTTTATATTCTTTCAAGACGTTTTTTAACATTCTCAATTTCCTGTTTATAGACTTCGTTTATAGCATTTAGAACACGCTCTTTTCTTAGCGGATGTATAATTTTAACTAAATTATTTTCTGCATAAATGGTAATATCACTACTTAATTCTGAAGAAACATCTATAAAATGATTGTGTTCATACTCAATTCGTCTCAATTCATTTACAATCTCCTCTGCTTGTTCAAAAGTCTTAATATCCATTATTCACCACTCACTCTCTATGACTATCATCATCATTTTCTGTAAAAATTATATTTCCTTTTCCTTCTTCTACCTCAAATCCAGCTTCCTCTAAAAGTTTGAAAAACTCTTCATCAGATAATTGATTTAAAAACTCATGTGTTTCATTTCTATACAATCGCATTTTCAGATACCTTTCTGCTGTTTTAATACTTTCTTTAATTTAGAATAAAATCAGACTTTTATTCAGAAAAAGTTTGTGAAATGAAAATTAAAATGCAGTATTTAAGCCATTTTATTGATGTCATTTTTCACATACTTTTTATAAAGTTAGTCTATTTTATTTAAAACTTGTTTATCGCTAAAATCCATTTTCCATTCTTTCAATCTTCACTTTTGTTAATGCATTTTCTGTATGACCAAGTAGTTTATTAGCTTTCTTCAATGTGTTAGCGAATTCAACGGCTTCCTCTTTACTTGTAAATACTTGTACAGCTTCGTTATAATCACCAAAAAATTCTCCGTATCTTTGATTCCATCTTACAACCCATGTTTCCACGTCTGAAGTCAACTCTCTATAACCTTTTTTAAATATTTTTAGCATAATAGCACCCTTTTACCCCTTTAAATATAATTAAGTTTTATTTTTATACTAGTCTCTATTATTAGTTGTTATTAGCTTGGCTCATGTTAAACATGCCTTGTTGTCCACTAAACATTTGCATCATCATCATATTTTTGAACATGTCGCTATTGTCATTACTTCCCTTACTATCACTCATCATCATGAACATCATAGGATTCATACCACTCATCATTCCCTGCCCGTTGTTATTTCCCATTCCATTCGACATAGGGTTAAACACTTTAAGAACATATGAAATTCCCATCATTTGATTCATAATAGGTGAAACGGTCTTGATATTTCCATCTCCATCAATCGTCTCAATTCGCTTATCTTTAGCGTTAGTTACAATTGTTAACTCTCCACCACTAGAAATTAAATCGCCTTGCTTAATTTGGTCTAATGTGGCTGGCATAGTAAAACCCGGAATATCCATTTCCATTACAAAATCATTTGCATCAATTAAACCACCATCTTTATAAGTAACCCATTTATCTGAAAGCTTATAAGCTGGACTACCATCAAAAACAGAAAATGCAAAAACTCCTTCTACTTTTTCACCAAAATTACCGAATAAATTATTCTTCATTTTATTACCTCTCTTGTTATTATTGTTTATTTTCTCGTTAATTTCTTCTTTATTCACACTAAAATTATTAAGGAATATATCATCTAATTCTCTTGTTGCCCAATGTTTGACATTATACTCGTGACCTAGCGCAATTACTTTAACTAATTTTTTATTACCATGTACATCAACAACAGCATTAACATTTTGTACCTCTTGTACCTCTTTCCAACCATCACTAGCTAAAAATTTTTCAATCATCGAATTGTCTAATAATCCTTTTGGAACAAAATAATCGTAAGTTTTTCTTGTTTCAATAAACTTAATTTTTGCTACAATTTCTCCCAATACCATCTCTCCTCAATCTAATCAACTTACAGGTCTTGTCATATGCTCTATTATTTCAATGGCTTTTCGATTCTCTGTGTGAACATACTCTTCTACTCGATAGTCTTCTTGAGAATCTGCCTTACGATAAGCCCAAGTACCATTTACATACATTGCGACCACCTTATCTTGCTTATCATATACTACATACACGTAACGATGTTCTTTCATTTTTATCTTCCTTTTGTGTTAAATTTACTTAAATCTTCTGGAAATAAGGGTTTAATTCCTTCACCCCACGATATGAACAAACTATCTATGTTTTCTTCATCCAATTTTTCATCTAACTCATAAACACAAACCAATGCTTCAATTACCTGTATAATAGAAAAGGCTTTTAACCTAGTCATTTCTTTCTTGTCTACATTGTGCCAAATTGACTTCCATCTATCATAGATAGCTTCTACTTGTTCATTTTTAATATCCATTTAACAAGCTCCTTATTACTCTAAATACTCTAATTCTGCTAATCCGTCATAGACCCAAATTTTGAATATTGAATCATTTTTATATTTTACTGCTGCTAAATCCTTATTATATTCAGAAATTTCATGTGTTAATGCTGCACGTTCTACTTCAGAAATTTTACTTTCTCTTGATTTTTCTATGGTTTGTTGTAAGGCATAGTATCTTTCTACTTCCTGTTTCCCCCAGTATTGATTAAGAGGAATGGCTAACAACATAAGAAACAAAACGATGCTTACGAAAATGCTTCCAACCATACCTACAGCATTCGCATCACTATAGTAATCACTCAAGCTCCACACTAGTATAAGAGCAATCAAACATATCACAGTAAGAAAAATTATAATCATAGCAACAACCTCCGTCATATATTTATTTTATTTTATCTATTTCTTCTTTTAATTCTTCTAATTTATTTTCTAATTCATCAATTTCACTTATCAGTCCAAAAACCCTTGTAACCTCATTTTCATGATTTCTCAGCTTACTATCTTCCTGTTGAATCAATACACTCAAGCTGTCTAACTCAAATTCTAATTCTGATTTCTCATCTTTCATTTCACTAATTTCTTCATTTAATTCTTCATATGCCATCTTCTCTTCTTCAATGTCTATATATGCAATATGCAAGCCTGTTGCTTTACCTAGTAATATTGCTAAACTAAAAAGAATACAAACTGTCCACAAGATTTTGTTTCTTTCAATTTCATGATATTCTTCCATTATAACCATCCATTCATATATTGTTACAATTTTATAATACTTAAATATTATGTAAGGTGGGGTTAACCCACCTTTTATTTTAGACTTTTTAACATTTCTCGTAACTCATCTGCTGATTTATTTTGCAAATCTTCATTCTCTTTGTCAGACAGAATTTGCATAATCTTTTGTCGCTGTTCTCTGTTTTCCTTTTCATGAAGTTTCTCTGCTTGCTCTTTTAATTTTTCATTTACAATATACTTAACAATTTCAATTTTATTATTTAAAACTTCATCTTCTTTAGTTTTGTTGTCTAACAAACTCTCTTCTTTTACTTGCTTAATTTGTGAGTTTAATCCTTTAAATACTTCGTCTAATTGTTGAACAGGAAGCATCCATAAATCTTCTACGTTTAAACTTCCTTTATGCTGAAATCTGTATTGCTCTTTTGTTGCTACCTCGAATAAATTTACTTTTGTCATTATTAAAACTCTCCCTTTCCATTGTTATAATTGCATTATATATTGTTATATATTTATTGTCAAGTAAAAATTAAATAATTACTTTTAATACTCTCTCCGTTTGTCCTTTTACCTTTACAATCACGCTGTTTCTTTGGGTAGATGAGAAACCTAAACCACTTAATTGATTCTCATCATCAACAACTCTCATTTTAGAACTTAATGCTTCAAATACTTTACGATGTGGTCTTAATTCATTATTCAAAAATTCATTAAAAAAGCCACTAGGTGATTCTGGATTGTTTGCTTCTTTAAGCATAAACATATAATGCTTGTTTCCTGTGCCTACTTCATCTCCCCAATGATTTGGTGAAAGTGTTACAACTGATACAGGTACAAATTGATTTGTTTGTAAACCCCATAATTCTTTACTTGCTACATTAGAAGGCAATTTTTCTTTAATAGTAAAACTTCCATCCTCATGTAGAGTAACTTCGGCTACTTGGACTGTTTCTTTATGACGTAACTCTTCGTTATATTCAAAAGAGTAAATTTGTCCATCAAATTCTATTTCAGCTTTAAAACCATCTCTTCCACCACTATCGGAATAATTGTGTACAAATAATTTATAAGTCCCTACTTCCATTCGCATTTTATCTGTCCATGTAATGTTTTCTACTGCTGCTTTATTTGCTTCAGGGTTAATAATATCAACATCTAAATTACCTGAGGTTCGACCATTATATTTATTACCATAATATATTTCATTCCCATTTGGTTCAATACAATGAGCATCAAAATCATCAGGATTGTAATCACCATCACTCCATTGAATAGAGAATCTTAACACGCCTTCAATATTTCCACCAGCCATTTTAACATTCTCTTTCATTGAGCTATCAGTGATATTTCCTGTATAAGCCCAACTGAAATTATTTCCCCATTTGAACATTGACTTACTATCTTTATCTTGTGGTGCAATTAAAGAAGTCAAATTATTAGAATGTTTATTTTCTAACAACACTTCCAATTCTTGTGCACTAGGAAGAATGTCGTTTACAAACTTTTCAATACCAACCTCTTCAACTTTCGAGAATTTTTTAGGATTTGCAGAAACTTCTTTAGCTAATTCAGCAAAAACGTCAAAGTCTTCCATTTTAGCAATTGAGTCTTTGTTTGAAAATAAAATATCGTTAATAGAAATATCTTCAATGGTTGCAAACCTACGTTTTAAAGAATCTTTGTAACCTAATTCTACTACTTTCTTTTGTGCATCTTCTAACATCTTTTTTGTAAATATAGGTTTGCTTCTACGATAATTCTCTGGTGCAACAATTGTTTCATAAGAACTAACAGCTCTATCCAATTCCACTCCATTGCTAATATCAATTAATAATGTACCTATGCTTAGATTTCTAATTCTACCAACTGTCTCACTTACCTTCACCGAATGTTCCCAAGCATATCTTGTTTGCTCTTTACTATTAGAAAGTTTATTATATGACTTCTTGTGTCTTAAAAACTCTTGTAAAACTGGTTTCCACTCTTCTCCTTTGTATAAAGAATTTTGTGAAATTAACTCCAATACTGTTAAAATACTTTCCTCTGTCAAAGTATCTAAAGAACGCTTGAATACGTCATAGGTTGATTTATAAACTGATTTTCTCTCTGCAATTGAGATTGAATCACTGTCTTTAACTAGTTTATTTGGTAACTCTAAGTAGAAATGTTCCCACTCAATTACGTTTCCGTCTACATCTTCTAAATTTTTATTTGTTCCAATCTCAGCCTCTTTACTGAGATAAACATTGACTACAGGATGAGATTTAACAAAATGTGATAACTCTTGTATAACTGGTTTATATTTTGGATTATCAATTTCAAAATCCCAAATTGATTTAACTTCATTATTTACAATGCTTACTACGTTACCAATGTTTTTAATAAATTGTCTACAGCAACTGCAATCAAATTCACGTCTTTCTCTGAATAGTTCATTTGTACCCTCTGGAAAGCTGTCTAAATACAAATTCCATAAAATATCTTTGTCTAATTCAACCTCAAATAAATAGTCTGTTTCATTCATCATCTTTTTAAAATTATCTTGCAGTCCTTTTTTTAAATCTACAAAACTCATAATTAATTATCCCCTTTATTATATGATTATATTGTTATAATTCATCCCCTTGCCTACATTAAAAACCAATGCAAGCAAGGAATGGAGTTTACTGTGCCTTAATTGTTACTTTTTCTTCTAGTTCAATGTCATAATCTTCATGACCCCAAATAACCAAGCTAAATTCCAATTCATCATTAAACTCAGGTAATTCACCTTCATAATTTTCAATCGTCATTTTTGCTTCTGAAGACTTTCCTGAAGACACTGTTTCACTGAAAATAATCATATCTTCTATCATTTTTCCATCCATTGAAGCTTCATGGGCTTGTATCTCAACTGTATCTTCAAAATTATTGGTTACATCAAAATTGATTTGATAATACTCTTCTTCCCAAAACTCATCTTCTACTTTTTCAACTGAAATTAATTCCACTTTTATATTGTCTGTATTTAACACTACTTCATTATAATCATTCACTTCACTATCAACTTCTTCATCATCACTGTTCTCTTCACTAGAGTCACTGTCTTCTTCATCTGTGCTGACACTGACTTCTTCTGTGTTTTTGTTGTCTTCCATTTCATTAGCTACAGAATTAAATAACAAACCTATTAAAAATACTGCTCCTATACCTACAACTAACAAACCTAATACAATGCCAATGATAATTTTTAATACTGTTTTCATTATTCATTCTCCCTTTCTCCATAAGTTATTAAACATTTATTAACTAGTCCATAATTAGACTAATTTATAATTATCAACATACTCCTTTATTTCTCCTAGTTTTAACTTATTGATAACTTCTGCTCCACCATAACTATTAATCAACTCGTTAATAAATATTTTTCCTTTTCCAGTTACCTTTATGGTGTAATAACGAAATTCTCTTCCATATTTATCATACCTGACATTCGCTTTAACTTTAAAACATTTGTTATTTTGATACGGTTGACGTGGAACATTATCTTGACCTTGTTTAAACAATACTTTAGTCGCTCGTAAAAACTCAAACAATTTCTTTTCCCCAACCCCTATATTTTTTGCAATAATAATCATATCTGTTACATTAACAGATGCTACAAGTTGGTCATGAACCTTTACTTTTGGTTCTTGCTCATTAACAATATCCTCTAATTTATTAATATACTTATCTTTATAATCTTTATACTTTTTCATGGCTTTTAATTTATCTTCTTCACTTTTGGCAAAAAGAACATCAATTGACAGTTGTTTTTCATATTCAATAGAGTAATCCTTAATCTCATCGGGTGCTGATTCATATACATTTAAAATATGGTTTCTTAGTTCCTTTGCAATAAGCGAATCTCTTAACAACATTCCTAGATTCAATACTGCTCTTTTTGTAAATACATTTGTTCCAGACGTTGGTATTTTTAACTGTGAGATGTTCTCACGGTTAACTAAATCTTTAATTTCACGATGCTTTTTGAAAACCACTCCACTTTCTCTTAACTCTGATTCATTTCTTCGTAAATTATCACGAATCACTTCTTGTGTTACCTCAAACCATTCTGCAACTGCTCTTGTAGTCATTAGTTCAGTATTAGGAAGTAAGGTTAATTTCTTAATCTTATCTAACACTTCAACTTTTTCCAAATGTTCTTTTCTTGTTTCAATATCTTCTATTAAATCTACTTCTTTAACTGCTAACTCACTCATTATTTCCATCTCCTTATCTTTTAATCTAATTATATTATATATTATTATTAATTTATTGTCAATGGATATATAAATTATTATAACATATTATTATATATCCATTGAATTGTACTATCTCTTTAGATTACACTGTTAGCTCTTTTTCAATCTTAGCTCCTAAGCTACTAGCAGTTCTTTCTACTCCTTCTAAATGAACGAACTTAGCTTGAACAGATTCAGATTCTGCTAATTTCAGTTTAAATCTTTGCATAATTTCTTTTTCAACACCACTATCATAATACAAATGATAAATATTACTTTCCTTTGTTGAATTAGCTCTTAATCCTCTTCTAGAAGCTTGTCTAACTGTGTTTACATGGTAAGTTGGTGAATAGAAAACATAATTACTACACCACTGCATATTAACTCCTGTACCAACTAATTGAGCATTTGAGATAAAAACATCGTACTCATCTTTAAACTTTTCAATAGTTTTCTTTCTATCAATTGTTTTAACAGTTGATTTTAATACATAAACTTTTAGACCTACTTGCTCCAAAACTTCTTTCAATCTATCTTCCAAAGTTTGACCATTTGTATATTTTCCATTAGTAATAAAATCATTGTAAACCCAAACTTTCTCTCCTAATGACGCTTTTTCTTTACAAATTTTAATCAACTCTTTTTCTTTTGGAAGTAAGACTTGTTCCAAATTAGTGTTAACAGGATTTACAATTTCTTGTTTTTGAATATCATTTTCATAATAGTTAAAAGGAATTTCATTCCAATTAAAAGGCTTATTTGCATAATGTTTAATTACTGATTCATTATAAAAACTTGCACTATAAGGACTTACCTTCTTAATATCTTCACGTAACTTTTGTTCATTTTCTTTAATTGTATCTGCTTGTTCTACGTTTATATAATGTTCATTTAAACTAGGGATATCATTTTTAATATCATTCAAGTTCACAAAAATAAACGAGTTAGCAAAATATCTAGCAAATACTAAAGGATTGACACCTTCTATTTCTTGATAAGAATTCGCACTAATTTTGCCCTTATTCATAATATTGTAATCATTATTTTTATTTTTAGTTACTGCTTTCAATGTTCCATACTGCTCTACAAATTTATCTAAATCAAAAACATTGTCACGTTTTAATGTGTTTGGAATTAAAGCAAATAGAATATTATAAATACTACTTGCATAACCATTAGACACTGTTCCTGATAACAAAATTGACTTTTTTGAACGTTGTAATAATACTCTTGTTGCATTACCAATTACTGTTCCAAAATTATTACTTTCATGAGCTTCATCAAGAATTGTAGAATCTAGCTTTATATTCTTTCTTTTGATAAAATCAACTACACTTGTTTTTCTATTTTTAATATATTCAGCTTGCCATAGAACTGTATCACACTCACTGCATTTGTAATTAGATTTCTTAGGTGTTTTAAATTCATTTTCAGTTAAATAAACATTACCCTTTCTCAACGGATTTTTTAAAGGTAAACCACAATTTGGACAAGTGCACAATTTAGTAATACTCTCTGTATTATCAATCCCATCCTTAGCCAAGGAAAGATTACTGGTTGTATTTATACCATGTTTAGTCTTATAAGACAGTTTAAAAGTTTCTTTTCCTACTAGAATATAAGTAGGCTTATTAACTTTCATTTTAGTTCTATTATAAAAACGAATAAATTCATTTGTGTTTTTGACTATTATAACATCAACATCATTGCCAATGGTTTCGTAAATTTCTTCTTTCCATTGTGTTAAAGTAATCGTTGGTGCAACAATCAAAGTACAGTAGTTCATTTTATTCTTTTCGATATGATAAACATGGTTTGTTTTAATCCCCATTGTTGTTTTACCTGTACCCGGTTCACCGGCAATATAAAGAAATCTGTTTTCTTTTCTTTTTAATACATTTAAACCACCTTGAATAACAGGTAACTGACCATCATATGGAACTCTTTTATTGTAAATTTCTTCACTAATTTCATTTTCATCATACAAGATATTGATTTTGTCTTGTATTCTATTTTTAATCGGATTAGAAAATTCAATTAAATAATCAGTAATATCATTTATTTTTTCCCAATTAAAATTGTCTTCACTTGTATTATTTAATTCAATTCTCTTTAAATATGATTTAAAAATATTTACACTGTTATCTGAAATGTAATAAACTTTAAAGTCTTCCATATCCTTCCTACTCGTATATACTTCACACTCTTTTATTAATTCATTTTCATTCATTTCATCTTTGACCAAATTATATACTTTATTGACTATATCATTAGTGATAGGTAGATAATATTTATTTCGTAAAAATTTAGAAAGTGATTCAATTTTACCTTCTCTATCCCAATCAAAAGAATAGTTATCTAATTTTGAGTTAACTACCATACCATGAATTACCTCTTCGTCATGTTTAGATAGTTTGTAATTGTAGACAGTGCTTTCTCCAAAATAATTACGACCTCTTATTACTTTGTGTAATCTATAATCTTTTCTATTGTTTAAGATAATATTATCTTCATTTGATACAATATCAGATATTATATTTTTAACATTTGAAGGTTCATCAATTAAAGATAGAGAAATTAATAAATTTTCATTTAAAACTGCAAAATCCACATTACTTTCAATATTACTATTCTTTCTTTTGGATACGATATAAGGTTTCATTGTAAATCACTTTCTCCTTTCAATTCTTTTATTTCAATTCCATTTTTATTGTTAATTAAAATATTTAAATATGGTTCAGAATAAACTGTTGTTTCTGTTTTATTGATTAAATGTCCTTTTTGATTCTCTTCTTGTCGTAAACTTTGCTTGATTATTTCTTTCATTCCACCAGCCACGACATGAAAACCACTACCATCCTCTAATTTCATTTCTCCGTTAATCATCCCTGAAGCAATTAAATTACTTAATTCTCCAACCTTCAAAGGTGTAGCTTTATTAATTTCATTGTTTGATGTTTCTTTTATTTCTGTGATTTCTCTAAACCACTCCCATCCATCATTGCTTGAATCTGAAATTTTAAAAACATCATTTTCAATCATTCTTTGATTTTCTTTCATTTCAAAATAAGGAACAGGTGGTAAATTGATAACTCCATTATATTTATAAGAATCAAAACCTTTATTTTCATTTATGAGCGATTTAACCACTGTTTCCTCATTTTTGACCTCTTCAAAAGTCAATGTTTGTGACCTTATCTCACTGAATAAAACAACTGTTTTATTGTTATTCATTTTATAACTTTTTTCTTTGTATATATCAAAATGCTTAATTATAAAAGGCAATTCAGTTTCCAATTCTTTTTGTTCCATTATTAGTACTACTTTCCCATTATCAATATCATTCTTAGAAACATGCAATATTTCATTATCAATAATTCTCTGCAAATCAACTGTTACATTTTTTGACTTTTTATTGTGTGAGTTAAATATCAATAATGAAACACTGCCTTTTGGTAAGTCTGCTCTTTCATTATCATCATCAATTATATGCACATTTAATTCTTTATTAAATAAATTACTATTAATGAGTTCATTGTTAAAAGTTGAAAAATAATTTAGCATACTAATTGTACTTGTGTTATTGAAAAAGCCAAATTCCATTGTTATAAATTTATCAATTAAATCTAATCTATCTTTTGTAAAAAAATAATGAAACACCGATGTTGGAAAATCTTGATTATAATAATTTGCTGTACTGTCTAATAATTTAAAGTATTCTTCCTTGCCTAAATAGTTTTTTATTCTCTTTCTATCTATAGAAGTCATAGTAATATTACCTAGCACACCAAACATTCTATAAATTTCTTTTTTGTCTAACTCATGTTTATTCCTTTTCATTGTAAGTAACAACCTCTTTTCTATTAAAGAATAAAAAACTTTAACTGTGATTAACAAATATATTATAACACATTTTTAATAAATAATTGTATTACTACTTATTCCTTAGTTTGTTTGCTTGTTCTACAATAAATTTGTCACAAAACTCGTCTTTTACAACTTCATTTAACATCACATTGTATATTTCTCCTGTTGAACGCAATATATAAGGAAAGCCAATTTCAAACCTCTTTATCCATTCGTTAATTATATAAACATTGTATTTAGTTTGATTAGTTGCCAGTTTAATAAATTCATAATTTGTCAAAACATCTAGCTTCATTATTTTCCTCCTTGACTATTTTGTTTCAGCATTCTCCTTTGTTCTTAGTAACTAATTTCAAAACATTGACTAAATAGATTCCCACTGTTGCCATAAAGTTTTAAGTACATGTAAGACTTCTGTTTTTATTTGCTCACCATTAGGTAGTTCTAAAACAATCTTTACATTGGCGCTATCTTCGTCTAATAGAGATGATATTTCTTCTATGTTTAACTGGGAGTCAATTTTAACCCCCAATTCTATTTCTCCATAATATCTGTTCTCTTCCTTTTTTAAATTGTTCTGAAAATCCATGAATGCTATCCCCTTTATTATTAATTATATTGTAAATAAATATACGAACAGGTGTTCGGTTTATTTATCACTGCTAATAATGTACCACATCTTTCCACCGAAAACAATCAATTATTTATAAAAATGGTTATATCTTTTAAGTTATCAAAGAAAGTTTTGAAAGAATTGTGAAATTACTAACTTAAAAGATATAATCATTTATATTGTTATAAATTCTTTGGTTATCCCAATCTAACATGGGATTATTCAATTTCTACCTCAATGTCATACAATTCTTTCATTGTACTAGAATTAATATAATATTTAAATTTTGAAATATCGAAATACTCGTAGTTATTTACTTTTATTTTGGTTAATCCATATCTTTCTCCGATTAAATCAAACTCTTCTTTACCTATTTTTCCATACTTCTCATATAAGTCAGATGCCATTTTTATTCTACCTGATTCACTTATTGTTTTTGCTGTAAACTCATCCAACTCATACTTTTCCTTTATTACAAATATTCTTTTAGAAAGGTTTGCCATAGTTGGTTTATCAAATTTTGATGATTTCCATTGAACATTTTTAAAAATATAATCTTGATAATCAATTAAATCTTTTTCGTTTTCTGTATCCTCTGATAGATAAACTGTTTGTTTATAGGCATTTTCTAAATAACGCATACATCTATTACTAACTACAACAGTTCTTTCAGCGTCAGTTTTAGTGTTATACACTGTTATTTCGTTGTTATCCCAATCAATCTTACTACTTCTAATGGATAGCAATTCTGAAAATCCTTGTCCTAATATTCCTTCATAGATACATTGTATTAATGCTTGGTCTTGAGCGTTGTGGAGAGATTCTACTAAATCATGCATTTCTGAATCTGTTAGATATCTTTTTGTTGATTTGTCTATAAACTTATTTTCCCAATCTCTACTTAAACCGTGAATTGGACTAATATTGTTGTTTCTTCTTCCATTTCTTATAGCCCATGTAATATAATTATTAATTCTACTTTTGGAATTAGCAGCACTATTCATTGTAGATGGATTTATATTTCTCATAACATCTTCAATTTGATTTAAATTGAAAGCATATAAGTCTTTTTTATATAGTGTTTCAGCTCCTTTTGATTTTAAAAATAAATAATAGTAAATTTTTTTAACATCTTCTTCGGAAAGAGAATCTAAAAATTCGATTTTTTCTTCATGATTATATAGTTTTTCCATAATTAAACTCCTTTGTATTATTAAATTTCTATCTCCTTGAAAAATTCTTTGATGTTGTTTTGTATAGCTTTTGTTTCATTTAGAGTTTTATCTTTTCCTAAAACCTTTATTTCAAACCATAGTTTATTATCCTTGCTAAAATCAACTTTGTCAATAATAGGAATTAAATCTGATGCTTTCATTCCTTTATCATACATTCTTTTTGCAAGTACAATGTAACCAATGAACATATTGTTTTCAGCAAGTAGGCTTTCTTTTCTTGTTTCGGCAATATTTTCTATAAATTCATCTTCATAATAACTAATTAGTATATCAAAAAAGTCTACTAAATAATCTCCTACTAAATGCACATCTACAACCCTCTTTAAATCAAACTCTTTGTGAATTGCATTTGCTAACACATCGTAAGTTACTAACTCTTTATTTCTTGTACTTGGTCTTGTTGACATAGAAATTCTGTTTGCGAGTTCAGATTGAGTGTTTAATTTATTTACAATTACATCTGCGTGTCTAGTTTCAGCCAATTGCTTCTGTCTTGATTTTGCGATTGGTGTTGCTTTTGCTAGTTGTCCTTGATATTTCATTGCTTGGTCGTCTGTATAATTTAGTATTAAAGCAGAAAACTTAAAATTGATATTTGGATTTTCGTTTAATGCTAGTTCACTTGCTTTACATCTGTGATAACCATCTACAATATCAAGAACAGTTCCTTTATGAATAGTTAGTTGCCTTGTTTTAGGGTCAAATGTTATTTCATTTCCTTCATATGAAGTTCCAGCACTAGCGTTAATAACAATCTGTGTAACCTCTAAAGTATCTTTAAGCAAGTGCTCTTTTATCTCTTCCACATTTTCCATGACTAAAGTAGCCTCTTGAATGGTTTCTCCATCTACTAATTTTTTCTTAGCTTCTCTCTGAATATCAAAGTTGTAATTCAATAGTAATGAACTCATTTGTGCCAGTGTTTTAACATCTATTGCAACTAAATATTTATCATAGTCAAGTTCTGTTGCTTCATCTAATGTTAACGGTAATGAAATATCTCCTTCAACTGTTAATTGACCAGTGTATTGTCTTGCCTTTTGTATCTCATTAACCGTATAAAATTTCTTGTAGTTAATCGAGTCGTTATCTTCTGTTTCTAAATATACTTGTTCAGCAAACAATAATAAAACTCTCCAATCCAATTTTGGAAGTTCTTTTTTTGGATTGTTAATTATACTTTGTACATTACCACCTATTATTTTATGCTTCTTTAATAAATTTTCTTTTATATTGCTTACTGATTTCCTCTTTCTTTTAATTTGTAATGTAGGATTGATTAAATTGTTTTCTAATTCTTCTCTAGTTTTACCAGCAATCATTTTTCTCACTCCTTTTTTCATTTCACATCAATCTTATAGTAATATACTTATCCTTTAATGTAAAGTACCTTTATTTTGTACTTAATTCATTTAACTTTAAATTTATATGTTGTTGCAGTCCTTTATCTAACTCATCAATAGCTTTTATTAAATCATCATAACCAACTTTTTTGTATAAATAATCGTCTACTTTACTCTTTGAAGAATAGTATCCTCTTACTCCATAATCTTCTTCTGTATCAATATAGCCTTCTGTAACCTTTGAACTACTATGGTTAGCTGCTTTTCTTGCTTGGTTAATATCTCTAGTGATTTTCCATATTCTATCCACTCCAGTTTTTCTCAAAGAGTGAAAAACAATGTTTCTACTTTCTGGAATATTCATCTCTTGCCTTAATCGTTTCATCATCCTGTAGACTGTATTCTCATGAATGTTGAAAACATAGTCACTATCATCAGTTTTTAATATTGTTAATTCTTCATAAAATGATTTATCAATTATTGGTTTAAATTCCTTGTTGCCTTTTGCAATTAAACGTATTTTTACTTTATCTTCTTTAACTTCAAAATCAGTCCATTTCAACTTTAAACATTCACTAATTCTAGCACATGTATCAACCGAAAATTTAATTAAATAATGTTTAATTAAATTAGTTTGTTTATTACCATGACTTAAAACCAATTTTGTCATTTTATTTACTTCATCTAATGTTAAAATTCCATGTCTACTTGCGTTTCCAGCGGCTAATTCAATGTCTAAAAAATTTGTGTTTTCTATATAACCTTTTCTACTTAGATACAGTAAACACATTTTAATAGAAATGTAATATCTGTTGGCAGTAAGAACCGATAACTCTCTCTCTCTTAACAAATAATTGTAGTAATCCTCCATTTCCTCCATTGTTATTTTCAAATCTTTTTGTGTAAGCATTTCTAACTCTTTTCCTTTTACTGTTAAAAAAAAGTTTCTTATATCACTTTCATAATTACTTCCTGTGTTTATGCTATTATACTTTTTACTCTCTAAAAACCTTTTTACTTGCTCCGAAATTTCTGATTCAAATTTAATAACATTACTATGATTATCTTCAATTGTTTGTAACATTATACTCACACTACCCCTTTCTTTATTCTTCTATTTTGCTCATTTTCTAAGACAATAATAACATCTCTCATATCCTTTATATTGTTATTAATCTGATTGGTATTAAATCTTTTGCAATTTCTAATATAGTAACCTTTCAAATCTTTTAGCATAGCTCTTTCCCCTTTTATTAGTGTGTCCATTTGTTTTTTATCTTATACATATATTATACCAATAATAGTGTATATAGTCAAGTATATTGTTAATTATTTTTTGTTATCAGGGACTTTTGTCTTTTTTAATACTAGGTTCATATCAGAAATGTTTATTGCCTCCATGATTTTATCTAAATGTTTTATATTGATTCTTGTGTTTTTTCCACTTATAATGTCATGAATAGTAGCATATCTAATTCCAGTTTTTTCGTGTATATAGCTTATAGCAATTCCTTTTTCTTCAATGTATTCTCTTAAATTGTTTTTTATCATTGTGCATTTTCTCCCATATTTTACTCAAAAAATTGACTTTTTTAGCCTTTAAACTTTTAATTTTTACTTTTTGATTTTCCATTCCTATAAACTCTAGTATCTTTTCTGTTGATTCTCTATTGCCACCATTTACTCGTAGCATACAAGTTTTTAATTCTTTACTTGTCATCTTAATAATTATCCCCTTTATATAATTGTACATAATTGTTTCACTTGTAAAAAATTTTATAATGCTTCATCTTCTATATCTTCTTCTACGATGTTATCTTCATCATCATAAAATATATCATTTAATTTAATCAAAACAACCATTGTACTACCAATTATAACGAACAATGTAGCAACAACGAAAAATGAAGTGGCATAACCTGTGTTAATAATATAGTTATAAGCATCTCCACCTACATATGAATTAATGTTATTATCAATAAAAGTTTCTGAATGTTTATAAACATACAACTTATGAAATCCTAATCCAATAAAAACTGCTGAAATAATATAAGACAGAATTGCTATATTTTTAATCCCTCTGTTTATTTCCATTATTAACATCTCCCCCTTAATTATATATTATAGTTTATAATTGTCTTTATTTCTAACCCAACCTTTTAAAATCATTTGTATGCTTCCTTTTGAAACATTATATTTTTCTGCTAAATCATTCATACTTAAACCTTTTTTATCATGTTGGTTTATACCAGCACTTCCTTTATACAATTCTTTTATTTCTTCAACCTGTTTTTGTGTTAATTTAGATATTGAATCATGCTTGCTACCTTGAATGATATTTTTTCTGTGTTCTAAATACAAGTTATCAATATGAACATTCAATCTATTATTGTCTTTATGAAGCACACATAAGTTTTTATTATCAATATCAAAACCTACAAATAAATTATACATCAATCTTGCTACTGAAAAAGTCTTTCTCTTTCCATTTACAACTAATTTAATTTCATAATAACCTTTATTTTCTACTTTTTTAATTTCTCTACCATATAAACCAATTATAGTACCATCTTCATAAAAAGTATAACCATGAAAATAAGTTTTTCTCATCTTCTCCCATCCTTTCTTACACATTGTTACGATTATATTGTAATAAACTTATTGATAGTGGAATAGTTGTTTATATTACACTTAATATCTATTCCACTTGTAATTAATTACATTATCAAAATTTAACAGTGTGATTCCATAAATTAATCTCTACGCTTACGAACCTCGTCTATAATTTGTTGTTCTTCTTCGGTTAATTCGTTGTACTGATAATTGTTATCTTCATACCCATCTTCATTATCATTTCTACCACCATACTGCCATCCTAATATTGCTCCACCAATAATACACCCGATTATAATTATAGGAAGTAACCAAGGAGCAAAACCAATTACAATAAGAAAGAAAAAGAAACCACCTATACCAACAAATATTAAGTTTAATAAGCCGTACTCCATTTTAATCCCCATTTCCAATATTCTATTTATTATACCATATTTAAATAAATATACTTTGTTCTCATTTAAAATTTTTCTATGTTTGGATTTCCTCTCCAATCATTTTTAACAATATAAAATAAACAATCTTCCATATCAATATTTGTTTTGTTTAAATATTCGATTACCATTTCTTTTTCAATACGTTGATTGTATCTTTGAATTATTTCACTTCCTTTAGACTTAATTATTAGTAAATTATCTCCCTCAAAAATATTGTTGATAATCATAACTGTATGTTTCATTTTAATTTTCCTCCCCCTTTCTTTTTTCCTCTTTACCAATTTGTACAACCTTTTCTAAATGTTCAATTTCTTCCCAACTCATTTTTACAATATCTTCTACATAAATTCTTTGTTTATTACACATCAAAAAACTCTCCTTTTTAATTAATTTTATCTCCGTTTATCTCTATTTTTCTTCAATTTACTACGCTTTACTCACTTATGTTTTCAATAAAATAATGGTTTTATTTTAAATCCATTCTCTTTTTAATATTCTCGATTCTTCAATACATCTAAGTTTTACTGACATAAATCTTTTACATTTTGAACACTCGTCATGTACTCTAGGAGAAAAATCTCCCCTATCTCTATTTAATATAAATACTCCATCACAGTCGTTTTCGTTACATAGTACAGTAATTCTTTCTGTTGTTTCTTCCTGTTCTTGAAACATAAACATTTCACAACCTCCTTTAAAATGTTTTATTTAATATCTAAATAACCTTTTGCAAATCTGTCTATCCATTCTAAAAAGTTTTCAATTGTCGGCTCTATGTTATTGTTATCACACTCCATAAAATAATATCTAATTCCTTCTCCTAGTTCACTTAAATAATCTGTTCCACAACCTCCATCATATGCTACTTGCTAGTATTTATTTAATGTATCAACCACTTTAGCTATACCTAATTTCATTTTTATATCCTACATAACTATTATTTAATCCACATTTAAAAATATTTTATTTAAGTGTTCATAAATCTTATCGTTGCCATTTTCATTTGCATAATAATAAAAATCGCATTTTGTGCATTTAAGACCATGTTGTTCTAATCCAATCTCTTTTGACCTACTTACTTTCTTATTCAATTTACCTGTTTGTTTATTAATAGTTCTCTCTTTGTTGAAAAGAAATTCACTCCAATATTTCAATTGACCTTGACAATTAGGACACTCATATTTTATAGTAACACCTCTTATCTACATGATTAATAAAAGAATGATTTTAATTTAAAACTCTATTTTGTATACTCAAATCCCTCTTGTGAGCAGTCTGTTTACTTCCTTCATGGATAACATGTATCTCACATCACCTTCAAACGCCTTAATTGGTGTAAGCTTTCCTTTTGCTACAATGTTTTTAACTTCTGTTTTGCTACAGTTTAAAATCTCTGCTGCTTGCGTGACAGTTAAAAAATTATCTTTCTTATCCAACCAATTTTTATGAAGCACGACCTATTCACTCCTCAATAACTGCGTTTTTTCACTAATGTTTCTAACTCTTACAACATGTCTAAACAGTATTAATCCTTTAATTTAATAAAACAGTGTATTTATCTTATTTCTTTTACTAATACATAATAATTATCTTCTTCATTTCTGTATGCGAACTTCCAACCTTGCTCCCCTAGTTCGTTCAAACAATATTCAAGCATTTTTTCTTTTAGTTTTTTACTCTCTCCTTTTACTGTGTCAAAATTCCAAAATAAACCATTGTTAACTAAAGTACCATACTCATATTTTTTCATTGTTCTATCTCCTTTACAATAAGGAATTTACTTTAATTTCTCCTTTAATAATATATTTAATTAATTTTACAAACAATCTAACTCCGTTTTTAAACAATAACTGCAACATCTTCTACATCTGAATCATTATACATCTGATTAAGACTATATACTTTATAATCTTTCTTTCTGTATTCTTCTCCATAAACCTCATACACTTTATTTAATGCTTGTCGCTTGCTATACGATTTAACCAAAAAACATTGGTTATACATAGGTTCATCTTTATTATACACAATATAATTGTTCATTTGTTACACTCCCACTACACTTTTAAAGTTTTTGTCATAATCATAATTAATCATATCATTACACTTTTTTAATACCTTTTTACTCTCTTTTACTTTGTTGTTTTCTAATAGAGATAAAGCAAGTGAAATTGTATCTTCTAATTCTATTTCATAGCTATTTCTAAACATTTTAATCCTCCTCATAAGTTTTTAATTTTTTAATGTTTCAGCGATTCCTTATTTTTCATAACCGAATTTTCCACCATGTAAATAATGTTCATGTATTCTATTTACATCATATTCAACCGCACTTTCAGTATCATCATCATATAATAAAAACACTTCTTTTTTACCATTATCGAATAATTTTAACGCTTCTTTATAATTTACTTTTTGCATACCTTTCCATTTGTAACTCATTTTACTGCCTCCAAATTACTAATTTTAATTTACAGTAATTCATCATACATTGCCCAAAACGATTCGTTGTGTTCAAAAATTGATTCTGATTCGTATTTTTTTCTTTCGATAATAAAACCGTTTCTTAGTGTTTCTAACTCTATGGTCGTTAAATTAGCAATAAACGACTTTGTAATTGGATAACCAGTTTCGTGTTTTAATCTATAAGTAAGATATAAATCTATCCCTAAATTTTTTAATTCTGTAATAAACATATATTACACCTCTTTTGTTTTAAATAATGAAATGACAGGACAGTATCCTCATTTTCATTAAACACTTTCTTAATAAATATTAATGTTTCATCAAAACTCCCCGAACCATAAATCATATATGATTCATAGCCTAAATCTATTGCATGTTCAACAACCAATGTACTATCTAATAAATTTTCTTTATTTTCAAATATGTTATAACTGTTATCAATTAAGTATTGTTCCATATCTCCCTCTAACATCACATTCTTTAACATTTAAACTCCTCCTATCCTCCTATTTATTTTCAATTTACTAAATCCTCATGAATTTCCTTATACAATTTACCACATTTTCTCAATTCTTCTACCAAAAAGGCAAATTCATGCAAATCAAAGTCACTATGACTGAATGTGTAAATAATTCTACAATAATTTTCCGAATACTTTACAATCTCAAATGAATTTCCTTTTATATGCTTTATTTTTTCGTTTAGTAGTTTAACTTTCTCTATAGCTTCATTTTTGTTTTGAGTAAAAACTTCAATTACTGGAAAAGTCGAATCCCAATAATAACCAACTTTATCATAAGATAGTCGAGCTGCTTGCTCATGGTTCAAACATTTGTATTCTCTAATCATACTACTATCACACCACCAAACCCCGTTATCTTCGTCTACATCCTCAAATAGTACTCCATAAGGTTTATCTATTGAATCATCTAAATCAATCACTACACCTCTTGTATTCGTTCCTACTTCAATTACTCTATCATTTAATTTAAACATTTTTGTTCCTCCAATTAATTAATATATTATTATAAATTTATACTGAATGAATTAATTTTTTCATACCATCTATTCTCTAACCCTCCTAATAAAATCATGCTTTTATCTATCTTAAATTTTATATTCAGACTTGAATACTAAACTTGCTTTATTTTTCCTTAATTGTTTATGCAATCCTCTCTTTGTGAAAAACAACCTTTCCCAAAACCTGTTAGTTTTTACAATCCACACATCTAACTTATGTTTCATTAAAAACCTCCTATTTTTATTTTAAAACAATTTTTTTATTTAATATGGTTATCATCCTCAATCATAATACTTAATATCAACAAAGGATAAAGAAGCAATGAAATTACTACTATAATTAAACCTACCATATTAATTCAAATCCATTAAATAGCCGTCTGTTTCACATTTTGGACAACCTTTAAATCCTGTTTCTAAGTTGTTTTCATCCTCATAAAATAGTTCTAATTCATCATCACTTTCAAAATAACTCATACAGTTATTACATCTTGTTTCATATTGTTCATTTCCTTGCTTATAATCTAATAATAGTTCACTTATTAAAGTTCCATGCGTATTTGTTACATTCATTTTTTCATTCTCCTTTTATTATTAAATTATTGATTTTATTCTATAAAATCACCGTTTAAATTGTAAGTCCAATCAACACTATTAGATAATTCTATAAATTCCTCTTTTGTGTAATTGGTCTTACAGTCACCATACTTTTCATTTTCAGCAATCATTTCTTCTATAAAGTCATTGTATGCTTTACTAAGTGCCACGTCATCTAACTCATGTATTTTCAATTTAATTCCTCCTAATCTGTTTAAAATCTTGTTTTTATCCGATTTTGATTAATCTTGACTGTTGCTTTGCTACCTCATTTTTAAATTGCCTATTTAAATATATCAGTTGAAACATTTTCGGTTCTAGTTGCTTTACTTCCTCATTTTTTAAAGGTGAATATCTAATTGAAGGCTCATGATAGGTAAATTCATTATCTTCAAATGTAAATGCTACATAGTTATTATCATTATCAAAGAACAATCTTCCAACAACTCCAAAATCTTCATTGATAACAATTTTTCCTTTTGTTCCTTTAATATTAAAGTAACTCGTTTTTTGAATTTCATTTTCAATATTTGTAAATATACTCATTTCTAACCCTCCAATTTTAAGATAAAACTGTACTTTTATTTAATATAATTTTCTTGCCAAAATACTCTTCCGATTTCTTCATCCCATTCATTTGTCATTTCTGCATAGTAATCGTTAATCTCTCCATTTCCTAGTGTACCTATAACTTCTTTATAATGATTGACAATCTCCTTGTATTGTTTTTTAGCCTCACTTTTACTATTAAAAACAACTGTTCCAATTCCTGCTGTTGCATTATCCTCAACCACCACATAAACTTTTGACATTTAAACATTCTCCTTTTTACCAGTGATTCTGTAATTTTGCTAATCACATTTTAAATCCTTTTATCTTTGTTTTGTATACTATATTTAGTATATAACGACCATAATTATAAGTCAAGTATATTATTATATATTTATTAAAAATATACTTAATTCTATTATTGTGTTATTCTACTTCCATAATTTCAATCTCATCTTCTGTTAAATCTCCACTATTAACTACCTCTTGCAAAAAATCATATACCTGTTTCATCGCTTCATTAGAATCATTAGCTTCAATTTGTACACCTAAGTTAATATTGACATTGTAAGTTTTTGTCATTTTATATCCTCCTACTCAATAAGTAAATAGTAACCATCAAAATAGTATAATTCAATATCTTTATCTTTTCTGCTTTCTTTCATTTCTTTAATTGAATCATAATTACTTGTTATTCCTGTAATACCTCTGTCTGTTATCATTAACAATTCATCTAATGTTCTACATCCATCTAAAATATCAACTCTTAAAAACTCTATTTTACACAACTCCTAAGCTATTCATTAATATCTAATAGGTAAAATTAAACTTAAAACATTTTGCTTATTATCCTTTGGTTTAATCGTAAATGGGCGCATACTTCCACTGAATTGACATCTAATGCTTTCTTTTGTGTTTAATTGTTTGATTCCATCTAACAAGTATTTACCATTCACAACAATTTTTAAATCTTCTCCATAAAAACTGTCAACATCAATTGTTTTAATGTAATTATCTACGCTATATTCTTCACTTTTCTTTGAAGTGACTTTCAAAGTAGAATTAGTTATAGTAAGAATAATCGGATTGTTATGCATATCTTTACTGTTCTTTGTTGCATTTTGAATAATTTGATTAAATTCTTTTACATTAGATATAACAATTTCAGTAGTAAAATCGGTAGGAATTAATCTGTTTAATTCAGGATAGCTATTCCTATTCATTTTTATTTCAACTTTCTTATCTCCACTCTTAAAGCAAGCGTACTTATCCTTGTACACTTCTTTGTTTTCATCAAAGCTATCATCTTCATCAATTAGTAATTGAATTTCTTCATTCTTATTAAACACGTCTTTTAATTTTTTAACTCCATCATGAGCAAGTTTAATATCATTATCATATTTAATATCACTATTCGCTCTAAATAGTCTATGTGAATCTGTTGAGTGTATCATTCTATCACGAATCAAAACATTGTTTAAAATTGGTCTTGAATTGAGTTTTGATATTGAAAGTAATGCACTGTTTATTTTCAAAACTTCGTCATAGTTAATACTATCTATATGAGTGAAGTTATTTTCTATATTGTTTATAAAATCATATTCTTTAATTGAAAATGTATTCATTGTAATTTTTTCATCATTGCGTATAAATTTAATTTCATTTTCTAAAATTTGAAAAGAATAATTTTCTTCATTGTTTATATGTGTTAATTTTTTTATAATTTCAAAGTCCATTAAAAACTCACTGCTTCCACTTGTTACTACACTATCTGAACCAAAACTTTGAGTAATAGAATAATCTTGATTCTTATATATTACTTTCATTTTATTATTATCAAAGCTAAATTTTAATGTGTTTAAAATTGGTAATTCCTTATCTTTTTTATTTCCTTTTACAATATTTTTAATTTCTTTCATTATTTCCCCATCAAATCTCACAATGCTAAGTGTTTTTGTTTTATCTTTTAATTCCATCATTATAAGTATTCTCCTTTTTATTGTTGTATGTTTAAACGTTTATAATTTCATTTAATTAATCAACTTAACTATATTTATATTATACCATTTACAGTATACACGGTAAGGTATATTGTTATTAATTCATTAAATAATTAATCATTCTTCCCATTCAAAATCATCAACACTTAAACCGTAAAAATTTAACTCGTCATTAATTACATCAATTTTTAAAAACCTGTCTACATCATCCATAATCTCCAAAACTTCCATTTGAGTACGTTTCACTTGTGAAAAATCTTGTTCTTCTTCATCCCATACATTTTCATCATAAACTACTCCACCATTCATTAAATAAGCTTGAATGTCTATTAAAAACTTTTCCTTATCTGTTAACTTTAACATTACATCACACTCCAATTATTGTTAATCTTCTCTTGTTGCTCGTTTAAGAAAGTTGATAATTCATCCGTATATAAATCTAAATGCTCTGTTACCATTTGCACCACTTCTAAGCAATCTAATTGCTCTGTAATTGAATTTGCTTCATTTAGTCTTTTTTCAATATCTGCAATCAATTCGTTCATTAAATCTCATTCCTTTGTTAATTATTTAAAATAAATTATTACTTCTTCAACATCTATTCCAAATCTATTTTCCATATGCTCACATTTAAAGTTTTCGGTTTTATTGTTTTTATTAATACTAAAATTATCATTAGTATAGCTGTAATCATACCCATTATCATGTAATAAAATTTCTAAATCTGAATCCAAATATACTACATTTTCAATAGGTCGCTCCACATTATCATCTTGTTTAATCAATTTAATTATTTCTTTTCTCATTGTAGATTGTTGTTGTTCTTCATAAATTGAAAACATCATAACACTTTCATTGCTACCTTCATTTTCACGATTCCAATGATTAATTACATTTTTAACTTTTAAGTATTCGCTGGAGTTGCCATCAAAGTTTTCAATTAGAATTTTTGTTCCACTAGGTTGCTGTTGTAAAATACTAATTAATTTATCACTAGTTAAAACTTTACTATCTTCTATTTCTTGTAATTGTTTTTGGTATTCAGTAAAATTATTAAACAAAATTTCTTTGATTCTATGCTCCACTTGTACAATTGGTTGTAATTTATCTAAACCATATTTACCGTCTAATTCGTGAACTAAATTTTGTACTTTATCAGCAATATCAAAAACAAATTTTTCTTTTTTGTCACTCATTGTTCTTTCCTCCTGTAATCACTTTATACATAAATTATACTATAATTAGTATGTAATGTCAATACATATTGTTATAATTTTATTAAATTTATACATTGAATTTTTCTTATCTTTTAGTTACTGTTCCCTCAATTTTTTCATAATCATTTATCCTTGCTTTTAAAACTAATGTTTCACTACTATATGAAAAGTAATCTTCTTCTGCTGCTGTTGCTATAGTTATTTCAGATTCAATCTTATCATTACTTGTATTTTCTTTATATTCTTCATAAAAATCATTTAAACGTTCTATAACGTCATCCTCAATGTTATTAAGTGCTTTATCTTCACTGTCATTAAATAACTCCATAATCTTTAAAAATGCACTTTCCGATACTATAATAGTCGCATCATATCCCTCATTTTTCTTTAAAATATCAATTTTAATAGTCATGTTTATTTCCCCTTTTTTATTATTATAAATCTATTATATATTAGCTTTATATTAAAGTCAATAAATATATTTTAATTAATATCATAACTACTGTCGCATTTTTCACAAACTGTAAACTTTCCTAGCTTATCATAATAAACATTATTTTCCACAATTACTTGCTCATGATTGCAGTTTAAACATTTTTCTTTACTCAATTTAATTTCTCCTTTATATTGTTATAAATTATTGATTTTATACTTCAACAACTTCATATTCAAACATATCGAATAAGTCTTTATATGTCTTATTTTTTAAAATTTTTACAATCTCATCATGTGTATGTTCATCATATCCGCAATTTCCATCTAGGCATTGTTCATACAGAGATTCTCCATAGCATTCATATGCTTCTTGTTTCGTTTGATATATAGGCAAATCCTCTTTGAATTTATTTAATTGAGTATCATATACTCTATAACCTAATACAACTTTTTCCATTTCTTTTCTCCCCTAAATAAAATTATAGTTTTATTTAACTCTTTTTAATGCCTTTCTCAATTCTTCCATTGTGACTGTATTTAATATTTCTGTTCCGTTTTCCCATCCTTTGTGATTATGTTCAGTTATATCAATTATTGTATGTTCATGAAATTCTTTTAAAGCTTGTTTTAGTGCTTTATCAATTTCTTTTTTTCTTTGTCTTTGTTTTTTATTAAATATACTAATCATTTTACATTCTCCTTTATGTATCGTTTTATGTATCGTATTGACTTGTTATACATTTATTATACTATAATCAGTATAACAAGTCAATGTATATTATTATTTATTTATTAGTTATTTAAATATATTTTTCATGGTATTTTCTATATAAAATTTTTGATTCATCCCATGTATAACTTGATAAAAATTCTTCCAGTGATAAAGGTTTAATTTCATTAATTAATCATGATTTATCAATGTTAACAATTTTAGATTCTCCTGTTAAACTTTCTCCTTGTGAACTGTATTTATAAGTTTCTAATTTTATTACTTCTTTTTTATTCATTTCGTATTCTCCTTTTTAATTAATCTAAACATATGCACATTTCTATTCCTGTACTTCTTTTTTCTTTCTCAAAATGTGAAAATTGATTACATGGAGCAATTACTTTGTTACAATTTGGACAGTTAAAATATTTTCTTCCATAGGGTAATTCTACTTCTTGCTCGCAATGTGGACACCATTCTGCACATGTATTGTTCATTTCTTATTCTCCTTTAATGTATTATTTACTATTCCTATTCCCTTTCATAAACTCAATCCATTTTAAAGCTTTATTCCTGTCTTTGAAATTTGCGTAACATCTTCCATCAATTGATACTCCATATAAATAACCTTGTTCTTTTAATTCATTATTATTAATGTATAAGTCAAATTTGCCAATTCTAAAATTATTATGTTCGTAAAGCGTTTTGTTTGTTTTTGTTTCTACAATCTTTACTATGCAATTATCTAAAATAGCGCCACCGCCTGTGCTATTTGAATTATGAATTAATAATGGAATTTTGATACTTCCTGTACTATTACCAACATATCCCATAATATCGTTTACTTCATGCCACGATTGACCCGTTTCCGTATTTCCTAAATAAACTCTAATTCTTTTATTGGATTGTCTGGCATGTTCTAAGGCAAATATAACTTTATCATCTGTTTCATAACGATATGATATACCATTTACCTTTCTGTATGTTATTACATTTCCATTACCTAATTTTTCTACCATTGTATTTGTCATTTAAAACTCCCCTTTCTTGAACTTGCTATACATTAATCATACTATAATCAGCATAACAAGTCAAGTATATTATTAAATATTTATTAGACAATAACTCAATTATTTTTTATTTTTGAATTAAATATTTATATCTTTTTCAACAATGTTTATATCTATATCAATTCTTTTCGATAATTCTTCTAATATCCATGTTCTAGTTTTTAAAGTTTTGTTTGTTATACTCCCTCGACCGAAATTTATTTCTTTTGTTTCTTCTACTCCTAAACTATAAAATGTAGATAATAATTTTTCGTTACTCATTTCTTTAATTTCAGACTTTTTATAATTCATGGTTTATATTCTCCTATCTCATTAATGTATTATATACTTTTAATTATACTATGTCATTATCTAATTGTCAATGTATAAACCATATTATTAAAAATTTATTAATATTTGTGTAATTTATTTTTTGTTAACCAGTTTTCAATTATTTCTCTTTCATCATTTTCACTATTAAATAAATCAATATTATCTAATAAATTAATAACCTTGTCATAATCTTCATTATTACTATCTATACTGCCTTTTAAATGGTACTTGTCCCATAACTCATGAATCATGTCATAAATGCTTTTATCAGTGTATTCTTGCATTAAATCCCTTGTATCATTTTGTCCACAACTTGAAGCTAAAAAGTATACTGTTTCATTAACTCCCTCTATATCGTCAAATTCTTCAGGATATAATGAATTATCAAATGTTTCACTAATAGGCGTATCATTAACCAATTTTTCAGCTAGTTCACTTGGAGCGCAATTATATTCATCTAACAATTGGAAAATATAATCTTTATCCATTTCATCTATGAAATTCTCATAATAATCATATTGTTCATCTTCTCCTAATGCGATTGGATAACTCACGTCAAAACTTGCAGTAAAATTATCTTGATTATTAAATTTAATTTCACCAAAAACAACCTCATTATCTTTTGTAAAACCTAGTAATATTCTTCTTCTCATTTTTAAAAACTCCTTTTTAATTTTAAAATTTCAGCGATATAAAATTTTTTCTAATTGCAATTTTTCGTTTTTTTAAAACTAAATGTACAGATAAGATATTCTAATGCAATCTAAAAACTATTAACTTTTTATTTCACAAGCTCTTTTTACTTCAATAGGAGTATCATGTTCAATAATGCATATAACCTCTAAATTACCGTTTATTTTATTAAATTGGAAAAAGTTAATATAAGTATTGTATTCTTTTAAAAATTCTTTTACAGTCATTTTAAAGTCTTTTATCCCCATATATAAAAAATGATTAAACAAATTTTCATAAAGTTTTTTCTCTTTGTTGCTGTTGTTTATTTCTGATTCATTTAATAAATCATGACTATCATAATCTAAATAAATAATTCCTTTATTATAAATTATTTCTAAGTCCTTAAAAATATCCATCTTAAAACATCCTTTTATATTTATTTATATTACATATTATTTCATTGAAAGATTAATTTTAACCATGTTTCATTTGTTTTAAAATCTAAGCTAGGTACTCTAATATCATTAGCATGACCTTTCTTATCAAATGCCAACCATTCCACCGTATTATCATTAAAACTCATTTGACTTGCTTTTTGATAATCTAAGAAAGACTTAGTATAATATTTTCCGTCAATTTCTATAACATTATTTTCAGTAATCCAGTTATTACGTTTTTCTTCATATTCCTTTTTTGATATTTCAATTCCAGTATACAATCCATTTGTTTGTTTTTTAATTACAATTCTATCCTCTTTTTTGTCTTTTAAATAATTTTCTATTCTAACTTTTTGACCTACTTTTACATTATTTTTTAATTGGTTTAAGTTTTTGAACATTTTTATTATCTCCTTTATACCTTGTATAGTATTTATTGTTATAACTTTATATACTATGAATTATACTATCAATAGTATATAAAGTCAATATATATTGTTATTTAATTATAAGTAAATTCAGTTTCAAAATAGTTTATAATCGTTTTTCTTAATGGTAATGATAATTCCTCCCAGTCAATCTCATTTCCAATCAATTTTTGATACTCTTCATCATCTTCATTGTCACTGTTTAAAGCGTCAATATCTATTCCTAAATCTTCTCCAATATCAAAAATACTAGCTAGGTTATTAGTAGCGATTAGATAAGTTTCTCCGGTTTCAAAAAGCAACCATATAGAATAGTTGTCCATTGTATAACCTTTATTATCATAAACTCCTAAAACCTCATAAGGTTGTTCTAAATCAATCATTTTAAATTCTCCTTTTTGTTTTAAATATAGTTATAAATTTTTAATTTTTATTAATGTATCTATAATTTCATTACTTGTTAAAAAGCCTAGTACATCGCCCATAATATACGTATCATAGCATAATTTCCATTCATTATTATTATCAATATAAAGCCTTTAATTTTTGAAACACTAGGCTTTTAATATTATTATAGTAATTATCTTTAAATTCGCTCTGTAATGCTGTTAAATCATTAATAACGTCTAATGCTTCATTGACTGTTGAAAACTCCATATAGTTAATTTTATTAGTTATCACATCATCTTTATTGCTTTTTAAATTATAAATTGTTTCTTTACCTTTTAAATCTTTTAAACTAACTTTTTTATATGTATCTGTTGTATTATCATAAATGTATTTAGTATTCTTCATTTGTTTATTCTCCTTTTTATTGGTCATTAAATATTATACTAAACTAAGTATATAATTACAAGTATATTATTAAATGTTTATTGTTTTTTATTCAAATTTAAAAGTTATGTCATTATTATTAATATTATTTTCATATGCTAATAACTTTATTGTTTCGGCTATTTCTCCCACTGTATAACCTTGTAAAGAAAAACTTCCTAATCTTTTATTATTCACTTTATTATAAAAATAAATAAATTCACTCATTTTTTAATTTCCTTTTAGCTTAATTTAATTCATTGTTTATACTATATCTATACTAATTGTAGTATAGATATAGTAATTTTATTTTACCATAAATACTCTTGTAAATCTTCATAGGTAATCATTTCAGTATCAATGTTAACCTCATGTTTTAAGCTATCTATTTCTTTTTTAAATTCTTCACTGTCCAGTAATTCATCTAAATTTTTAAAATCGTTTAATTCCATTTTTTATCCTCCTAAATATAAAATGTTTATTCCATATCATCTATAATATCATTAACATTGGTTGTATTGTAACTTTCTATAATAGAGTTATCCTCAGCAAATTCTAAAAATGTAATTAGTAATTTTTTAGCTTTTATTCTTTCATCAGCGCTTATTTTTTCTTGATTTTCCATTGCTTCAATACATTCTAATAAATCTATTAGCGTATTATGGAAACGACAATAATTCATGTTTGACAATTTTTATTCTCCTTTTTTGTTAGTTAGTTTATACTATTGTATCATAAATAGCATAAACTAACTATTTTTAATTTTCATATATTAATATTAATTCATTGAAATGTAATCGTCAATTATTTAATACTTGAGAATACCATTTCATCTTCATACAGTAGTTCAAAGTCTTTTAATGGGAATCTATCAAATGCTGTTGTGTATGATTCTTTTATTGTCATTCCGTTTTGTTCGTATTCTCTAAAATTAATTTTTTCAGTATCTATATTAAACCAGCCTTTTAGAATTACAGTATCATTGCTTATATCTTTTCTGAAATGTTTTCTTTTATGCTTAGGTTTATGAATTAAATGTATATGTTTTTCTCCAATGTTTGAGTATTTATTTTCTTTAATATCAATACTATGTAATCTTGTTTGTGTTGTTTGAATGAATCCAAATTCTCCAAAGCCTATAATAGTTATTTTCTCGCCTTGCTCCATATTTTCCAATTGTGTAATCATGTTTTTTGTTTTTAACATTCTTAAAACTCCTTTATTATTTTTATTTTTGTATCTTTAATTTCTATACTATATATTATACTAAAAATAGTATACATTGTCAATACATATTATTAAACATTTATTAATTATTTAAAAATACTTTTTTATTTTCTCCATTATATAATTCGCTGCCTACATGTATAAATGATGAATCACAACAAGCCGTAATATATTTATGTATTAAATTGTTTATATTTACGACTTTATGTCTCAACTCTTTTTTACATTCTGAACATTGAAATACTTCAATTTTACCTATAAATTTAGTTTTTGTTGCGCTTGCGTTATGTTTTATCAATTCATTTTCAAAATATGGATGACCGTCAAAATGTGGTAAACCCAGTCTATGCAAAGCATAATGTATTAATTCATGACGTAATATATCTAAAATAATATTATTAGTACCGTATTTAACTAAATCATAACTTAATTCTATTTTAATTGATACATTAGTATGTTTTTGATAAGTGTATGCTCCTAATTTTCTTTTTAATCGTTTATTAATCTTGATAGGTATATTTAATTCCATATCGTAATTATTGATTAAGAAGTTACTAGCATAGTTAATTAAATCTTCTAATGTTAATTTTTTGTTCTTTGTTGCTAACATGGTATTCTATCCTTTCATTAGTAAAGTAATAGTGTAATTGTATATTGTTATTTATTTTTAAAATGCCTCAATAATTTTATATAATACTACATACTGCAAGATTGAATATATACTAATCATAAAAACATAATCTAATTTATTGATAAACTTATTCCATAATCTCTTAATCATTGTATACCTCCCTTTCTTACTTGCTATATATTTATATATATTACTATACATTCATTAGTCTTATATAGCAAGTAATATGAATATTATTAATACAGTATATTCTATTCTAATATTTAAAACAGCATGTTAGATTCTTGTAAGTCATATACTAATTGATTAGTTAATTTCTCTAATATATAGCTTGGTTGTATATTTTGTTTAGTCAATTCGTTATAATCAATTGTAAACTGTATAATAGGATTAAACATATTATAACCATTAAATAAATATTCTTTTATATTTTTGTGTAGTTTATCAAACATGATACTTGTTTCATAATCTGTATTACAATTCTTAAAATTGGAATAATATATTTCACTAACATTATATAAAAAGTCATTCAAGTTATTATAATCTCTTTCATCTTTATAAATAGCATTTTTTAAATTAAATTTCATTATAATTCATTCCTTTTCTTTTTTATATTAATTAATTTTTTCCATATATACATAATCTAAATCAGTATATAAACCATTATCAGCTTGAAAATAACGTTCTATTTCTTCTTTATCGTCTACAATATCATTTAACTCGTAGTAATCTATAAATAGGTTTAATTCCTCTTTTTCTGCATACTCTGCTATGTAATTTAAAGCGTCTTGTTCATTATTTGCATATATTAAAAATGTAGGAATTATTGTGTTAGATACTGCAAATGTAACCTTGTATTTATTGTTAAAAATGTTCTTATCCTCACTGTTTATAATATTAATTGAATCTAAATTAAAACTCTTTCTAGTAAAATTCATTTGATATTCTCCTTTAATATATATGTATTTTAAAACTGTATTAATCAGCTTTACAAAAGAATAAATGACTTGCAATGTGATTTTATTCATTCCTTTGTAAAACCGTTAAAAACGGTTTTATAATGCTTTTAAAGTTAATAGGTATAGTATATATTGTTACGTTTCAATTTTAAAATTATTGTAATCAATATCATCTAAATTATGCTTAATCAAAAAATCATTTTCGTTAAAATCAATCATTTTTAGAAAGTAATCAATATCAATTGATTGATTCGTTATAAGAGTACCGACTAAAATATTACTATAGTATGTTTCATAAATTAATTTCATATGATAAACTCCTTTTTTAACATTACAATCAATGCATATTATTATATACTCATAATAGTAAATTAAAAATAATTTTAGTTATTATAAAGTTGTTCAACTTTATTGACATAGTATTCAATATCTGACTTTATATCATAAGATTTGATAATTATTCCCCCACCGTACCAACTGCCACGATACATTGATAAATCAACTTTTTTTCTATCTTCATAATTTTTCAATCCTAATGCTAAGAAATGTACTATGTAGCGTGGATTGCCGTTAATATCGTTTGTAGTACGTATAACTTGTATTTCTTCCCCATTGTCTAATTTTAGATTAAATTCGCTTACTATGTTTTTATTTTTTGTCATTTGTAAATCTCCTTTTAAATATGTATTTTAGCGCATTTTAGCACTCGAAAGCCTACAAACAATATTATATAGTACATTGTTTAAATATTACTTATAGGCTTTCAAGCGATAAAATATCGCTTTTTAAATCAATCTAAGTCAATAGGTAAATCATGCATTTGTATGATATATTTAAAATTTTCGATTGCTTCATCATCTGATAAAGCCTTGACTAATGATTCTAGTATATCCTCGCTTGTCATAAATTCCTCTAATTGCTCTAAAATTTCAAAACGTTTCATTATTAATCATTCTCCTTTAATATATTGTTATTAGTTTATTATGGTTTGTTTCTTTCTTGACTTCCTATACTGTAAATTATACTAAAAGTGGTATAGGAAGTCAACTATTATATTACTAAATATTTATTAATTATTGTTTAATTTTTCGTAGTTTACAATCTCGTCATGTTTATTTAATTCTACTTTCATATTATCGCCAATTTGCAAATTTTCTTTATGTTCATCTGCTAAGATTATAAAGTCTGTATTATCTGTTTCATTTACACAAACAAATTCGTTATAATCTGACCATTGAGAAAAGCCGTATTCTTGTAAATCGTTTAATTCACACGTTAAAACTTCATTATTTGAATCTGTAGCACCTCCAATTGATAAGATAAAAAATGCTAATGTTATTGTTATAATTTTTTCCATGTTTAAAACTCCTTTAATAATATGTATTTTTTAATGCTCATATCATACTATTATTAATTACAATAATAATATCATATAAACATTAAAATGTTTACAACTTGAACTTGCTTTACTGCTTAATCTTGGCAAATTATCTTGTTAGTAGTGTTTAGGTTTCTCCCTTACTAGTCGCAACTTTTGTGCGGTTATAAAGTAAGCCTACTTTGCATTGATAACGATTATAGCAATTTAACCGTATGAACTTGTTTCAAGTCGCTGTTCATAGTGTGCGACTGTTAGGAACGATTCACTAACTACCATGTGGAATAGTGTTACATTGTTACTTATGTATAGCTTATATATCTCTTATGTGCTACCTCCTTATCTCTTATCTTACTTACTATTATACTAAAATTAGTATAGAATGTAAAGTAATAAGCCTTATATTATTAAAAGTTTTTTAAACTTTTTTTGTTACAACTTCCAATCATTTAGTGATTGGAGCGCTCCATGCTTAATGTCTGTTTATACTCGCATGGTCGAGTTTGTTATTAATAAGTGTATAGTTTGTCTACCATTTGTTGTAAGTAAGAGTTTAAGCCTTTTAATGTCTTGATAGTCTTATTATATGTAATTTTTCCTGTATCTCTGCATACTCTTTTAACTTGGTATTCGTCATGTTTGTTTGTATCTATTTGATTGACTAATGCATTGATTACAACATTGTAATTACCTAGCTTGTTTACTGTATACTCATTATAGATACCCTCATTATCTAGTGTGATGTTAGTAAAAAGCATGTCGTTATGTTCTTGTACTCTTTCATCTATTGTTGACTGTATCTTACTTGTAAAGCTATTCATTATAAATCATTCCCTTTCGTGTATTGTTATTAGTTTATTAAGAAAGTTATCAACAGGTTGTGGATAACTTATGTTGTCCCTCTCTCAACCTTTCTAAATACTATTATACTAAACATTTGATAAGATTACAAGTAATAAGGTATAGATTGCGCAAGTTTTTTTAAAGTGTCACAAGTTTTTCACATTTGTATATGTATGTGGTATGAGTGCATACGTTCGTATGTATGGTTGTATGGTTGTATATGTATGTGTATGTAGTGTGATGCACAAGGTTAGTACAAGTGTATGAGTGTATGCCTATGTGTGATAGGTTGTATTGTATGGTGTGGTGTATGGTATATATAGATAGATTGATTATGTATATATAGATATTAGTATTTAGATATACAGATTATAAGGTTGTGTATGATGTGGTGTAGTGTGATAGGTTACCAGTGCATAGTGTATATGATGTGATAGTGTGATGATGTATACATGATGATGTGGTGCATGTGTAGTGATGTACATGTATAGTGTATGTATTGATAGATTCGTTGTGATGTGTCGTGTGTATGGTTGAGTGTGTTGAGTGGTTAGGTATGGTATGGTGTAGTGTGGTAGAGTATAAAAATTAGTGTAAGAAAAATTATGTAAAAAAATAAATAAAAAGTTTATATATTAAAAATAAAAATTTTTGAAAAGTAAAAAATGAAAATTTAAAAAGTTAAATTTTAGGAAAAAGGAAAACGGAAAAATGAAAAATGTAGAGTGTGGAAATGGGGAAGTGATGGAAGATAAAAGGAAAAATGATAAAAGAGAATAGAAAAATTTGATTGTTAGTTGTGGG
>RWZD01000011.1_pt1:0-12500 | contig 109864 bp, 94 predicted proteins | sample 2187771 | NCBI WGS metagenome assembly RWZD01 (sample SAMN10531866, study PRJNA481165) | viral metagenome | isolation source: viral particles purified by filtration and ultracentrifugation from about... | place: USA: Tennessee
GATAGTTGGCGCATGAAACAATCACTTGGTCGTACCTGGCTTAGAAGACCTGAGCTTCTGGAAAGCCTAGCTCTGACTGACGAGCAGAGGATGTTGCTGACTGAATTCCAAAATGAATATCAGTCCGAGCAACAAATGAATCCAGACAATTAATTGTCTAAACATATCAGTTTACCTAGGGTAAGAGAGTTATTATGAGCAATATTATTAAACAACTTGAAGACGAGCAAATGAAGCAGGACGTACCTTCGTTCCGTCAGGGTGACACCGTGGAAGTTAAGGTATGGGTCGTTGAAGGCTCTAAAAAACGTCTGCAGGCATTCGAGGGCGTGGTTATCGCTATTCGTAACCGCGGTCTGCACTCTGCATTCACTGTTCGTAAAATTTCTAACGGCGAAGGTGTTGAGCGTGTATTCCAAACTCACTCTCCAGTCGTAGATAGCATTGCTGTTAAACGTCGTGGTGCTGTTCGCAGATCTAAACTGTACTACCTGCGTGAGCGTTCTGGTAAGGCAGCTCGTATCAAAGAGCGTCTGAACGCCAAGTAATACGCTTTCGCTACATCCGAAAGTTATGTTATGAGAGAGGCCCGCAGATGCGGGCCTTTTTATATTTGTCACTATATTCGTCATATTTCAAGTCGTAGCTGTGTTGGCAGCACTCATTCGCACTAGTCACATACTTGTGTATGCTCCTAGCGCCTCATTCCTTTGCCGCCTTGCTACACCTCGAACTATTTAGAATATAGCTGAGAGAGTTTATCTTAAGTCCTAGCTGTGTTGGCAGCACTCATTCGCACTAGTCACATACTTGTGTATGCTCCTAGCGCCTCATTCCTTTGCCGCCTTGCTACACCTCGAACTATTTAGAATATAGCTGAGAGAGTTTATCTTAAGTCCTAGCTGTGTTGGCAGCACTTATTCGCACTAGTCACATACTTGTGTATGCTCCTAGTGCCTCATTCCTTTGCCGCCTTGCTACACCTCGAACTATTTAGAATATAGCTGAGAGATTAATCTCTTAATCTGTAAATAAATATTTACTAAAAATTGGTATTGAACTCTGATTTAAATACTATAAATGTTAATTTTATGTAAATTAATATAATTATCAATAAATTGAATATATGTAAATTATTGTTTACACATATGGAAATATTTTACACAAATGGATTGAATTGTTTACGATGCATGGTATGTTATTAGCCATACACCCAAACACAATATGTAAACAATAAACTAAGCAAATATAAGCTAATAAGTAGGTAAAAAATGATCATGCAAAAAGATGTACTCAACAATGTGAATATTCAAGATGAGCAGGTATTAATTACTCCTGAGAGTCTGAAACAGAAATATCCGCTGAGTCACAGCAGCCTGCATGCCATTGCGACATCGCGCCAAGTGATTGCCGACATCATTCACCAACGTGACCCTCGCTTACTCGTGGTATGTGGTCCTTGCTCAATCCATGATGTGGATGCCGCTATTGAATATGGTGAGCGCCTGAAAAAATTAGCCGAAGAATTAAGTGATAGCTTATATATTGTGATGCGCGTGTACTTTGAAAAACCTCGTACTACAGTAGGTTGGAAAGGTTTAATTAGTGACCCATTCATGGACGGTTCTTTTGAAATGGAAAAGGGGTTACATATTGCTCGTGATTTATTAACCAGCTTAGTCAATATGGGGCTGCCATTAGCAACTGAAGCATTAGACCCTAATAATCCACAATACTTAGGGGATTTATTTAGCTGGTCTGCAATTGGTGCTAGAACAACAGAATCTCAGACTCACCGTGAAATGGCATCTGGTTTATCTATGCCTGTTGGCTTCAAAAACGGAACTGATGGTAGTTTATCTACGGCAATCAATGCATTAAAAGCTGCTGCTATGCCTCACCGTTTTATGGGGATTAACCAATCTGGTCAAGTGTGTTTATTACACACAAAAGGTAATAGTAATGGCCATGTTATATTACGTGGCGGTAAAAAGCCTAACTATGAAGCTGAAGATATTGCAGCTTGTGAAGTTGAAATGAAAAAAGCGGGCTTAGCACCATCGTTAATGGTGGATTGTAGCCATGGCAACTCGAATAAAGACTACCGCCGTCAGCCACAGGTTGTTGATTCAATTATTGAACAAATTGTTAATGGTAATGAGTCAATTACAGGTATTATGTTAGAAAGCCATATTAATGAAGGTAATCAAACGTCTGAACAAGCACGTGATATGATGAAATACGGCGTCTCTGTGACAGATGCTTGCATTAATTGGCAAACAACAGAAACTGTATTGCGCAATTTGCATCAAGCACTGCTACCAGTGCTAGAACAACGCGCACAAAAACTGAGTAAAGTGAGCTGATCAGGGTATTGGTATGTCTGCTGAATTATCCCATTTACGGGAAAAAATTGATGAGGTTGATAAATCGTTATTAGATTTATTGGCAAAAAGGCTGCAATTGGTTGCTGAGGTCGGTGAGGTAAAAAGCTTACATGGGTTACCAATATACGTGCCTGAACGTGAATCAAGCATGTTAGCTGCTCGTCGTGCTGAAGCTGAGCGAATGGGGGTCCCTCCTGATCTTATCGAGGATATTCTTCGGCGGGTCATGCGTGAGTCCTATGCTCGTGAAAATGATAAAGGGTTCAAAACATTGAACCCATCAGCAGGGCCGATAGTCATTGTCGGTGGCGATGGAAAAATGGGGCGGTTATTTCATCGTCTCCTCACTTTATCGGGCTATCAAGTTAAGTCATTAACTGAAAATGATTGGTCTAAGGCCGAGTCGATTGTCGCGGGCGCTAGTATAGTAATGGTGAGTGTACCTATTCATTTGACGGTTCAAGTGATCAACAAATTACCCAAACTAGACAAAGACACAATCTTAGTGGATATCGCTTCTATTAAGCAGCAACCACTAGACGCTATGTTAGCGGCTCATGATGGGCCAGTATTGGGGCTTCACCCAATGTTTGGTCCTGATATTGGTAGTGTTGCAAAGCAGGTCTTTGCCTATTGTCATGGCCGTGGTGCTGGATCTTATCAATGGTTCCTTGAGCAGCTATTAGTTTGGGGAGCTAGACTGAAAGAAATTTCGGCAAAAGAACACGATAAAAACATGAGCTTTATCCAAGCGTTACGTCATTTTACGACCTTTACGTATGGGCAAAATTTAGCGAAAGAAAATATCGACTTGCAGCAATTGCTTGAATTATCGTCACCTATTTATCGCTTAGAATTAGCGATGGTTGGGCGGTTATTCGCGCAAGACCCGCAGCTATACGCAGATATCATTATGTCTTCTGAAGAAAATGTTGAGTTGATCCGTCGTTACCATCAGTTGTTAGGAAACTCAATTGACTTACTTGAAAGCAAAGATAAAGCGGAATTTATTCGCCAATTTAATCATGTTAGTGAATGGTTTGGTGAAGATGCCCACCATTTTATGAAAGAAAGTCAGTCGTTATTGCAAAGAGCGAACGATAACCGTAAATAATCATTCCTCGCCTTCTATCGTATTTCTTGCGGTAGGAGGCTTTATTTCTTCTGCGAATGCATTGTTATGCCTTACAAATACTAATTTTAGACAATCTAATTCTGATTATTTATTTAAAATAAGTAATTGTACTTACTTCTGTAGTTTCTCTCGAATAATATCCTTAGCTGCTCAAAAAGCAAGTTATCCACTATTTAATTCTAAATTAATCAATTTTTAAAATTGATATTTATAAATCGATCGATTTAAATGATAAAGGTTTGGCTGGCTTTACCGATAACACTAATCATTAAATGATGGCTAGTGTGGTAAACATATGTCTTTTAAGAATCTCAAAATCAGTATGAAGTTAACGATAGCATTTGGCGGGTTTGTTGCGCTTATTATCTTGAGCTCAATATTTTCTTTGGCAAACATGAACCGTGCAAACGAAGGAATGAAGCAGGTGCTTTATGAAAGCTATCCAATTGCATCGACCGCAGGGCAAATGATGGATAACTTTTATTCTTTTATTGGGATACAAGAGCTTATTTTGCTTGATGATAGAGGTAGCGATAAACGTCGTGAAGAACTCTCTAAAATTACACTTAAAATAACGGAATTACTGGAAAAACTGGAAAGTAGTGTAACGGATGATCGTTCTAAAGAAATATTGGCCGATCTACGGGGAATTCGTCAGCAATTCCATGCATCACAAGCCCGTATGAATACATTCTTGCAGCAAAATAATCGCCAAGCTGCAATTGATGAAATGATGACAAAAACCTCTAGTATTCAACGCGAATACCGTGAGCAAATTCAGACGCTAATGGCTATTCAAGACCTACAAATGCAAGAGATCGGTCGTAATGTGAATGCTGACTATGAAAGTAATAAGATATTGCTTGCGGTATTGTCGCTCTTCAGTATTGGGATTGGCTGTGTAGTTGGTTGGTTTATTACTACCATTATTACTCGCCCTCTAGAAAATGCAGTCCATTTCGCTCAAGCCATAGCAAGCGGCGATTTAACTAAAGATATGCAAGTAACCTCAAAAGATGAAACTGGTGTGCTGCTGCAAGCACTCAACGACATGAAGGGGCGTTTGTTAGAAATTGTCCAAGAAGTTCAACAAGGTTCGGAGAGTATTTCGGCTGCGGCAGGGCAAATTGTTGCAGGAAACCAAAATTTAGCGTCTCGTACAGAAGAGCAAGCTGCATCTGTTGAAGAAACCGCGAGCTCAATGGAACAAATTACTTCAACAGTCCAAAACACAACAGAGCATACTCACGAAGCAAGTATGTTGGCTGATCAAGCCGCAATCATAGTACAAAACAATGGTGATATGATGAGTCAAGTAACTAATAAAATGCGGGCTATCAATACATCATCGTTACAAATGACAGAAATTATTAATCTGATTGATTCAATTGCATTTCAGACAAATATTTTGGCATTAAACGCCTCAGTTGAAGCCGCTAGAGCAGGGGAGCACGGCCGTGGTTTTGCTGTCGTCGCTGGCGAAGTCAGGCTGCTAGCTCAAAAAAGTGCGGCATCAGCTAGTGACATTCGCGAGCTTATTGAAAATTCTTCATCCCAAACTCAAGACGGTATGGATTTAGTTGAAAAAGCCACTGATCAAATTTATGGAATGATTGACAGTGTAAAAGAGATGAACACATTACTACGAGAAATTGGCCAAGCGAGCCGAGAACAAAGTGATGGGATTGCACAGATTAATAGTGCTGTCGGGCAACTTGATTTAACAACGCAGCAAAACGCTAGCTTGGTAGAGGAATCTGTTGTGGCAGCAGACTCATTAAATGAGCAGGCATTCCACTTAAAAGAACTAGTGAATTACTTTAAAATAAAAGCTATTAATTAGTACAATAGAATCGTTGCAAATCTGATGATAAGGCTGCACAACTACCTGTGCAGCCAACGTATTTTGATATAGACAATTAAGGTGTGATCTTTTCTGGCTCAACGGGGACAACATTCTCTGATGGGTAACAACCCAATACTTTTATTGAGCGTGTAATTGCTGATAGCTCTTTTAAAGCTTGTTGCATATTTTCTGAACGCAAATTAGCGTGCACATCAACGTAAAACATCTCTTCCCAAGGTTTACCGTTAATTGGGCGAGATTCTAATTTACTCATTATTATCTGATTGTTTTTTAGAATAACCAGTGCATCAACTAAAGCACCTGCTTGTTGACCTGTAGTCATTAATAACGTGGTTTTAGCAGGAACTTGTTCTGTTACTTCAATCTGTTGTGGAGCGACTACAATAAAACGGGTCATATTTATCTGTTGATTGGCAAGGCTATGCTCTATTACACTTAAATTATATAAAGCCCCCCCAGCTTCACTGCCTAGCGCCGCGACGTTAGGTAAATTTTGTTCTGCTACCATTTGCATCGCAGTGGATGTGCTGTCGCAATATTTAATCTTCCAGTGGGGGTATTGTGCTAAATATTGACTACATTGTTGGAATGGTTGCGGATGACTATACACCGTATCAATTAAGCTTAAATCAGTATTGCCCGTTGTTAAAAGGCAATGGTTAATTGGTAGTCGAATTTCGCCAACAATTGATAATGTTGTATTCTGCAGTAAATCGTAAACATCATTAATTGCACCGGAACTGGTGTTTTCTATCGGTAAAATACCGTATTCAGCTTGCCCACTTTCAACCAATGAAAATATATCTTGGAATTTATGACAACTACATTCAACTAGTTGATCAAAATGGCGTGCAGAGTATTGACGAGCGGCGATGTGTGAGTAAGAACCTTTAGGGCCTAAAAAAGCAAACCTAGCCGTATCACTTGGCGTTAGATTTAAATGTTTTTGTAAAATGGCTTGTTGTGTGAGAACCGAGTCCTCGATAATCATCTGAAATAGACGAGTAATATAAAACCCGTCTAGTCCAAGGGGTTTGCCTTTATTAATCAAAACATCAAGGAGTTGGCGTTCGCGATCTTTATCTCGAATGGGGCGGTTATCATCAATCTTTGTTTCTGCCACTTCAACGGCATAACCACGACGTTTTGCCAAAAGGCCAAGTAATTCACTATCCAATTGGCTGATTTTCTCTCTTACTTTCAGTAGATTATTACTGTTATCCATTCTGCCCACCCTGTAAATATCATGATATAAAAAAGCCCCCTAGCTGGGGGCTTTCTAATCTTGTCTTCTTTTTTTCTCGAACGACAAAAGCCCCTTATTTAAGAGTCACTAAAAAAGAAGAAAAAAAAGACAAAATTAAGATTCATCTGCAACACCTATTATTAGACCTGTATTAAATAGACCCGATACTTAATAAGATGTCAATAAAAAAGGTTAAGAACACAAAAAAACGCGCCTATAGTAGGCGCGTTTACAAGGTTCAAGATAAGTTGATAGATAATATAAAATTATAACGTAACGAGGTTCGCTTCTTTTACACTATTGTTGGCTCTTCTTGATTCTCCTTTATGTTGCACTTTATTAAGTTGTCTTTCGAGTTTGTTAATTAGTTCATTAATTGCAACGTACATATCTTCATGTTTGGCGCTTGCGACCAGTTTACCTGTCGCTGTTTTTATGTTTGCATCAACCATGAAACCTTGTGGCTCTTTTGATAACACTACGTGAGTGTTAATGAGTGAGACTTGCCACTTATCAAGTTTTGTTAGACGGTTCTCAATGTGCTCGCGAATTGCTGGGGTAATATCCATTTGTTTGCTAGTAATGTTCACTATCATATAGTTACCTCTCATTGTTTCCGTCTTTGATGAGTCCAGAATACCTATTATCTCTAATAAAAAATTGATATAGATCACATCTAATTAAGGGGAGGGAGTCGGTACATTTGAAGTGTGATTTCACGTATAAAAGGGGTGAAAAAGCATTGCCAAAATGAGTAGATTAAGACAAACTGGTTAAGTTGGCTATCGATACGGCAAATAGTCGGAACTTTTTTTGGGTTAAAATTAAGCCAATGAAAGTATTGTTAGTCTCAAAATAGCAAACAAAGAAAAACAGCAGCCAAGGCTGCTGTTTAAGATTACTCGGTTATATTATTGTGGGTTTGCTGCAATAATATTCGCAACCTTAGTCGCTTCTTGATTTAACCCCATTTCTTTATAAGCAATTTCCATGTATGCCAAGGCATTACGTGTTGCTTCTGTGTCTGGGTAATCTTTTAGCATCTGTTGGACACGGTTAACAACCGCGACATAAGCCCCGCGTTTGTTGTAGTATTCAACCACGGAAAGGTCGAATTTCGCTAAGCGGTCTTTTAAGTAGACTAAACGCTTACTCGCATCATTTGAGTATAAACTGTTAGGATAGTAGCGAACTAATTGGCTAAAGTCCTTAAATGCAACGCGTGCATGTTGTGGATCTCTATCTGAGCGGTCGATACCAAAGAGCCCTTGCAGTAAACTATCATCTAATGCCATAGCAGTAAGACCACGCATGTAAAGGACGTAGTCAATATTTGGGTGAGTTGGGTTCAAACGCATGAAACGGTCAATCGCAGCTATCGCCATTGGCAGCTCTGCTGATTTATAATATGCGTAAATGAGGTCTAATTGGACCTGCTGAGCATATGGACCAAATGGATAACGGTTATCGAGTGCTTCAAATTGTTTGATAGCAGCTTTAAAGTTGCCGTCCTGTAATTTTTGCTGACCCGTACTATAAATTTCAGCTGGGGAGCTATCAGGACTGACTTCATTGTTACTGGAGCAGCCGACTAAGACCAGACTTAACGTGGCAGCGGCCACCAGATTTTTCATACGTATCATCACGTGTAGGTTATCCTCTGAGTGTTTCGAGGGAGACTATCCATAAGGCTCCCGGCAAAATTCGAGTTACAATAGCATATATTTTAAATGAAACGGCTGTGCCGTCAAAATACAAACACCAAAAAAGTAGATTAATTTATGGCTCAACAAGTACAACTTAGTGCAACTATCGCTGAATCACAGCTTGGTCAACGTTTAGATCAGGCTTTAGCCGAATTGTTCCCTGATTATTCTCGTTCACGCATAAAAGAATGGATTTTAGCTGATAGAGTGCAGGTTAATGGCAAAGTTATCAATAAGCCAAAAGAAAAAGTTTTTGGTAGCGAACAAATTTTAATCGATGCCCTTATCGAAGAAGATAATCGCTGGGAGCCTCAAGATATCCCACTTAATGTTATTTATGAAGATGAAGATATCCTAATTATTAATAAACCACGTAATTTAGTTGTTCATCCTGGCGCTGGCAACCCAGATGGGACGATCCTTAACGCATTATTGTATCGTTACCCTGAAATTGCCGATGTACCAAGAGCGGGTATCGTCCACCGTTTAGATAAAGACACGACTGGCTTGATGGTTGTTGCAAAAACGGTTCCTGCGCAAACTCATTTAGTTGAAGCGTTACAACGCAGAGAAATTACGCGTGAATATGAAGCCGTAGCGGTAGGCCGCATGACTGCTGGTGGCATGGTGGAAGAGCCAATCTCACGTCATCCAACCAAAAGAACCCACATGGCTGTTCATCCAATGGGGAAACCTGCGGTGACACATTACCGTGTGATGGAGCATTTTAGAGCTCATACTCGTTTACGTTTACGTTTGGAAACAGGTCGAACTCACCAAATCCGTGTCCATATGGCTCATATTAATCATCCTTTAATTGGAGATCCTTTATATGGCGGTCGTCCGCGTCCATTAAAAGGCGCAACAGAAGAGTTCTTCGAAGTCATGCGTAGCTTTGATAGGCAAGCACTGCATGCGACTATGTTGCGCCTGTATCACCCAATTTCAGGTATTCAAATGGAGTGGCATGCACCGTTACCGGATGATATGGTTAAGCTTATTGATGCCTTAAAGGCAGATACTGAACTTCACAAAGACGATATGGACTGGTAATGAGCATATTGATTTTCCCTGACTGGCCACAGCCTAAAAGTGTATCAAGCTGTAGTACGACCCGTGCTGGTGGTGTGAGCCTACCACCTTTTGATAGCTTAAATTTAGGTGATCACGTTGAGGATCGCTTTGAGGCCGTCAGTGAAAATCGCCAACGTTTAGTTAAACTTGCTCAATTACCGCAACAACCGGTGTGGCTTGAGCAAGTACACGGTACCCGCGTGCTTCATCTTGATGGCAGTAAAATCAAGAATAAACAAGCTGATGCGGTATATACCAATCAAAAAGGTCAGGTTTGTGCAATCATGACCGCAGACTGTTTACCCGTGCTTTTTTGTAATATGGCAGGTAGTGAAGTCGCAGCGGCACACGCGGGTTGGCGAGGTTTATGCAATGGTGTACTTGAGAATACGGTGAGCCAATTTGTCAGCCCAACAAATGAAATTATGGCATGGTTAGGGCCTGCGATCGGAGCTGAGAAATTTGAAGTTGGCGGCGAAGTGAAAGACGCATTTGTTAATCAATCGTCTGATTTGGCCTCAGCTTTTACTCCCCATAATGGAAAATATTTAGCCGATATCTATTTATTAGCACGTAAAAAACTGAGTACGATGGGAATTAATGCCATTTATGGTGGTGATTTTTGTACAGTAACGGATGAAAACAGATTTTTTTCCTATAGACGTGAAGGAAAAACGGGCAGAATGGCCTCTCTAATATGGGTATCTAACTAATTTTAGAGTTATAATCTAAATTAACAAATATAATAAAAATAATCCCATGCAAAACTTGAATAGTTAAAAATAGACCTCATTTAGTAACCAGTAGCAAATTTAATCTCATTTATCGGAGGTGTTATGCGTCTGGACCGTTTAACTAATAAATTCCAGCAAGCTCTCGCTGACGCCCAATCATTAGCCCTTGGGCGCGAAAACCAATTTATCGAACCAATTCATTTATTAAGTGCCTTGTTTAATCAAGACGGTGGCACTGTTCGTCCTTTACTGACAACGCTAGGCGTTAATGCTGTGCAGTTTAAGCAAAAGATTGAAGATGCATTGGAACGTTTGCCTCAGGTGCAAGGTGTTGCGGGGGATGTTCAACCATCAAGTGACTTAATGCGTCATTTGAATTTATGTGACCAATTGGCACAAAAGCATGGGGATGAATTTATCTCCTCAGAATTATTTCTTATCGCCGCTTTAGAAGCCAATACAACATTAGCAGACATGCTCAAAGCAGCAGGTGTTAATAAAGATAACTTAATAAAGGCAATAGAACAGATGCGTGGTGGAGAAAAAGTGAATGACCAAAGCGCTGAAGACCAGCGCCAAGCTTTGAAAAAATATACTGTCGATTTAACCGAGCGAGCAGAACAAGGTAAATTAGACCCTGTGATTGGTCGTGATGAAGAAATTCGTCGTACGATCCAAGTGTTGCAGCGCCGTACTAAAAATAACCCAGTACTTATTGGTGAACCCGGTGTTGGTAAAACTGCGATTGTTGAAGGTTTAGCTCAGCGTATTGTTAATGGTGAAATTCCTGAAGGGTTAAAAAACAAACGTGTACTTTCACTCGATATGGGCGCACTAATTGCTGGCGCTAAATACCGTGGTGAATTTGAAGAACGTTTAAAAGGCGTTTTGAATGACCTTGCAAAGCAAGAAGGTAATGTCATTCTATTTATTGATGAATTACACACCATGGTTGGTGCTGGTAAAGCTGACGGTGCAATGGATGCCGGCAACATGTTAAAACCTGCGCTAGCTCGCGGTGAATTACACTGTGTTGGTGCGACAACGTTAGATGAATATCGCCAATATATTGAAAAAGACCCTGCGTTGGAACGCCGTTTCCAAAAAGTCTATGTCGCAGAACCGTCAGTTGAAGACACTATTGCGATTTTACGTGGTTTGAAAGAGCGCTATGAGCTACATCACCATGTACAAATTACTGACCCAGCAATTGTCGCAGCGGCAACATTATCCCATCGGTATATTACCGATCGTATGCTGCCAGACAAAGCTATTGACTTAATTGACGAGGCTGGTGCAAGTTTGCGTATGCAGATGGATTCAAAACCTGAATCCTTAGATAGACTAGAACGTCGGATTATTCAGCTTAAACTCGAGCAGCAAGCTCTGAAAAAAGAATCTGATGACGCAAGTAAAAAACGTCTTGAAATGTTAGAGGAAGAACTAACAGAGAAAGAACGTGAGTATTCTGCGTTAGAAGAAGAATGGAAAGCAGAAAAAGCATCTCTTACTGGTACACAGCATATAAAAGCTGAACTAGAGAATACACGTATAGAGATGGAAAAAGCACGCAGAATGGGCGATTTAGCTAAAATGTCTGAATTGCAATATGGCCGCATTCCAGAGCTTGAAAAACAACTTGAAGCCGCAACGAAAGCGGAAAATAAAAGCATGAAGCTTTTACGTAACAAAGTCACTGACGTTGAAATTGCTGAAATTTTAGCGCGTTGGACTGGGATACCTGTATCAAGAATGCTTGAAAGTGAACGGGAAAAACTGTTACGTATGGAGCAGCAATTACATCAACGTGTTATTGGTCAAGATGAAGCGGTTGTTGCTGTATCTAATGCGATTCGTCGTAGTCGCGCAGGTTTATCTGATCCAAATAGACCTATAGGTTCATTTATGTTCTTAGGGCCTACAGGGGTCGGTAAAACTGAGCTGTGTAAGGCGCTGGCGAACTTTATGTTTGATAGCGATGACGCAATGGTGCGTATCGATATGTCTGAATTTATGGAAAAACATGCGGTATCGCGTTTAGTGGGTGCGCCTCCAGGTTATGTCGGTTACGAGGAAGGTGGCTATTTAACTGAAGCCGTTAGACGTCGTCCATATTCTGTTATTTTATTGGATGAAGTTGAAAAAGCGCATCCAGATGTCTTCAATATTTTATTGCAAGTACTGGATGATGGGCGTTTAACTGATGGTCAAGGTAGAACGGTAGACTTCCGTAATACGGTAATTATCATGACATCTAACTTGGGTTCTGACTTAATCCAAGAAAGGTTTGGCATGATCGGTTATTCAGAAATGAAAGATATGGTAATGGAAGTGGTATCCCATAGTTTCAG
>RWZD01000011.1_pt1:17500-109864 | contig 109864 bp, 94 predicted proteins | sample 2187771 | NCBI WGS metagenome assembly RWZD01 (sample SAMN10531866, study PRJNA481165) | viral metagenome | isolation source: viral particles purified by filtration and ultracentrifugation from about... | place: USA: Tennessee
CTACGAATACCGAAGAATGTTATCACGGGAGACACACGGCGGGTGCTAACGTTCGTCGTGAAGAGGGAAACAACCCAGACCGCCAGCTAAGGTCCCAAAGTCATAGTTAAGTGGGAAACGAAGTGGGAAGGCTCAGACAGCCAGGATGTTGGCTTAGAAGCAGCCATCATTTAAAGAAAGCGTAATAGCTCACTGGTCGAGTCGGCCTGCGCGGAAGATGTAACGGGGCTAAACTATGCACCGAAGCTGCGGCAGCGATATGTAAATATTGTTGGGTAGGGGAGCGTTCTGTAAGCCTGTGAAGGTGTACTGTGAGGTATGCTGGAGGTATCAGAAGTGCGAATGCTGACATAAGTAACGATAATGCGGGTGAAAAACCCGCACGCCGGAAGACCAAGGGTTCCTGTCCAACGTTAATCGGGGCAGGGTGAGTCGACCCCTAAGGCGAGGCAGAAATGCGTAGTCGATGGGAAACGGGTTAATATTCCCGTACTGGTGATAATTGCGATGGGGGGACGGAGAAGGCTAGGCTGGCCGGGCGACGGTTGTCCCGGTTTAAGGATGTAGGCAGGTGAATTAGGCAAATCCGGTTCACTACATGCTGAGGTCTGATGACGAGTCACTACGGTGGCGAAGTAGCTCATGCCCCGCTTCCAGGAAAAGCCTCTAAGCTCTAGATTATCATTAATCGTACCCCAAACCGACACAGGTGGTCAGGTAGAGAATACTCAGGCGCTTGAGAGAACTCGGGTGAAGGAACTAGGCAAAATGGTGCCGTAACTTCGGGAGAAGGCACGCTGGCGCTAGGTGAAGTGGTTTACCCATGGAGCTGAAGCCAGTCGCAGATACCAGCTGGCTGCAACTGTTTATTAAAAACACAGCACTGTGCAAACACGAAAGTGGACGTATACGGTGTGACGCCTGCCCGGTGCTGGAAGGTTAATTGATGGGGTTATCCGTAAGGAGAAGCTCTTGATCGAAGCCCCAGTAAACGGCGGCCGTAACTATAACGGTCCTAAGGTAGCGAAATTCCTTGTCGGGTAAGTTCCGACCTGCACGAATGGCGTAATGATGGCCAGGCTGTCTCCACCCGAGACTCAGTGAAATTGAACTCGCTGTGAAGATGCAGTGTACCCGCGGCAAGACGGAAAGACCCCGTGAACCTTTACTATAGCTTGACACTGAACATTGAGCCTTGATGTGTAGGATAGGTGGGAGGCTTTGAAGTGTGGACGCCAGTCTGCATGGAGCCAACCTTGAAATACCACCCTTTAATGTTTGATGTTCTAACGTTGCCCCGTTATCCGGGGTGCGGACAGTGTCTGGTGGGTAGTTTGACTGGGGCGGTCTCCTCCCAAAGAGTAACGGAGGAGCACGAAGGTTGGCTAAGCATGGTCGGACATCATGCGGTTAGTGCAAAGGCATAAGCCAGCTTGACTGCGAGAGTGACGGCTCGAGCAGGTACGAAAGTAGGTCTTAGTGATCCGGTGGTTCTGAATGGAAGGGCCATCGCTCAACGGATAAAAGGTACTCCGGGGATAACAGGCTGATACCGCCCAAGAGTTCATATCGACGGCGGTGTTTGGCACCTCGATGTCGGCTCATCACATCCTGGGGCTGAAGTAGGTCCCAAGGGTACGGCTGTTCGCCGTTTAAAGTGGTACGCGAGCTGGGTTTAGAACGTCGTGAGACAGTTCGGTCCCTATCTGCCGTGGGCGTTGGAAGATTGAAAGGGGCTGCTCCTAGTACGAGAGGACCGGAGTGGACGCACCACTGGTGTTCGGGTTGTCATGCCAATGGCATTGCCCGGTAGCTAAGTGCGGAAGAGATAACCGCTGAAAGCATCTAAGCGGGAAACTTGCCTTGAGATGAGTCTTCCCTGACCCTTTAAGGGTCCTAAAGGAACGTTTAAGACTAAGACGTTGATAGGTTGGGTGTGTAAGCATAGCGATATGTTGAGCTAACCAATACTAATGAACCGTGAGGCTTAACCTGACAACACCGAAGGTGTTTTAGAGATTGAGAGATGACGTTGATTCAATAAGCGTGAGAAGCCGAGAGGCGAGGGACATGGCAGCTTGTTCAAGATTGCAGTTCTGGTTTAGTGACGAAATGCGCTAAACGAGAACAAACCGAATTTGTCTGGCGGCAATAGCGCGGTGGTCCCACCTGACCCCATGCCGAACTCAGCAGTGAAACGCCGTAGCGCCGATGGTAGTGTGGGGTCTCCCCATGTGAGAGTAGGGAACTGCCAGACATTAATTAAAAATTTATTGCTTATAAGAAGCAGTAAGTTGCCGAAAGGCGAAAAGAATAAGTGGAGCGGTAGTTCAGTTGGTTAGAATACCTGCCTGTCACGCAGGGGGTCGCGGGTTCGAGTCCCGTCCGTTCCGCCACTTAATCAAGCCCCGTGATGAAAATCACGGGGCTTTTTTACATATATGAACCGAAGAATGCTAATAATATTAAATAGTTAAATTAGGTGATATCAATTTCAAAATAGCGCTTTAAGGCTTTTTTGCCCGTTGATGTAAAACTTACTTCCCTATAGCCTTTTATTCTGTTTATCCATCCGTTTTGCTCAAATATTTTTAATAATTCAGCGCCAGCGACTCCACTCAGATGCATACTTCGTTCGCTCCAGTCTAAACATTCACACACCATTTTTTTTGTTGTCTTTATTGGCAATTTGATGCCTAGCTGTTTAAAACCGTCAATGCCAAATGTAGAAAGTTTGTTCTCTTCGATTAATATCCAGCCTCTTTTTTGCATAGATTGATAGATTTTTACTGCGATTTCTCCTGCTAGGTGGTTATAACAGGTGCGCGCTTTGCGTAAGGTAATAGGTGTGGTGGTGGGGTGTTGACTCTTCATTTTCATTGAAACCCCCATTAAAGTTTCAATTAGAGCTGCGATATCTGTACCAGCGAGGCGATAGTAGCGGTGTCGCCCTTGAGACAGATAGGTAATTAATTGACTATTTAACAATTTTGCCAGATGGGCACTGGCCGTTGAAGGTGTGACCCCTGCAACGGTACTTAACTCTGTTGCAGTCCAAGCCTTGCCATCCATTAGTGCACAAAGAATACTGACCCTTGAGGGGTCAGCAATTGCAGAGGCAACATTTGAAATTGAGCGTTCTAAGTGTTCATTTTCCTCGGTTAGGAGGTCTGGCTGGGTTGAGCTCACGGGGAACACTCCATTTTCTCGTGATTTTAATAGCGAGCTCATTGTTATCGGTTAATAGTATCAACCTATTGTTGTGATCACTATATTGCACAAGGATATTAATATGATAATGAGCGAGGTGTGCAGCTATTTTGCCAAGTTCTCCTGGGCAATCTTGATTGAGTTGACAAATTACAGGTTGTGAAATGCTTTCAAGCTGTAAACCTACGGAGAATAGAGCTTGATGAATATTTTCTGTGTGCTCAATTAAAAAATGTGCATGGCTTTTTCCCTCGACAGAAAAAACACCGCCACCTTCGAGACTGATGCCATGTTGGCCTAATGTAGCGCCAAGTATCGCTAATTTGCCCGGTTGATTATCAAGGATCACATAAATATCATACATAAAGGTTAGTCTCTTTTATTTAATGAATAATCTCTGATAACTTGTGCTACCCGAATATGGTATTGTGAAAAAATGGTGCTTTTCCCTTCAAATTGAGCATGTTGGTGTTGCATATTGTTTTTCCATTCAATTATGGCTTCTTCATTTTCCCACCACGATAGAGACAAAATCTTCCCAGTGGTTGTTAGGCTTTGAAAACGCTCAATAGAAATAAATCCTTTAATATTTAGTAACTCTGACTTGAGTTCAGCGGCTAGCTGAAAGTAACGGCTTTGTTGTTCAGGAATTGGATTTGCTTCAAATAGTACTGCGATCATAAAACCCCCTTCAGTTAGAAAGCCTTAATATAGTCAATTTTTTTAGGGATGCTTCGATAGAGAACGAAATGTATAAGATAGTGAAGAGGGGGCATCCGGTAAGGAATGATTTAGTGAAAGGGGACGATAAAGATGAAACCAAAGATTATTTAAATGATTGATATAAGCTATATCCTGCTACAGCTCCAGCAACGTCATAAGTAAAATCATGCCAGCTCCAACCTGTTCCTTCTGGCCGACTATCATATAATTCTTTTGCAGCACCTAGTGAGACTGAAAATAAAATACCGAATTGTGCTGCGTCTCTATGTCGCATATTTTGCCTATCAGCATATGCATTTCCTGCTGCAGCCATTGCTGCGGAAAATGCGAAGTGTTGGGCTTTATCTTTGCCTTTCCAGTTATCATTAGACCAATGATAGCCACTACACCCAGTGATTAACATTATGAATATACTAATAATGAATGGCTTAAACATAGTAGGTATCATCACCGAGTCAACGGCCATAAAAAGCGCCACTAAAGTGACGCTGACTTGGACTGGGGTTATAAAATCCGGCTAATTAGCCTATCCACACGTATTCGACGTAATCTGCGGATAAGTTTTTTTACTTTTACTGGGTAGGTTTGAATGCTATCAAGTTCCCGAAAATGGCCTACCACTTTTGTGTGCGTGCGGATGCACTCTAATTCGTGGCTACGTTGATCTTGTAATTCTTGTTTTGGATCGTGGATAAGCACTGCATTTTCAAGATCTAGCCCCCATGCCCGAGGATTCAAGTTATTACCTGTTATTAACTGCCACTGATTATCTACCCACATCCCTTTTAGATGATAGGTATTTTCACCATCTTTCCACAGCCTAACGGTCAGTTGTTGATTATCGATAAAACGTTGCAGACGGCTTACAAAGCGGCGCAGGTTTATCTCATAGAGATAAGGTAGTGCACCTATAATTTTAAATGGTTCTTCAGGTGGGATATAGAAATCATTAGCTGTCTTATCACCAATAATAATTTCGACTTGCTTACCCTCTCTTAGCAACCGACTAATAATTCTAACTAAAACTGCTGGTAGATTAAAATAGGGCGTACAAATTGTGAGCTTTTTATTGGTAGAGCCCATTAAATGAGTGATCACACGGTTTAAATCATTCTTTTTACCAAGGCCGACAAATGGAGTTACGGATAGCTCATCGTTTGAGGCATTCCCGATAAATTGATAAGAAGAACCCCTTAACCCCAAACGAAATTGTTTGATTAAGTGTTTAAATTCAGCTGTTTTAGGGCGAGTTGTTGTATTTAGTAAATGAACAGCCTCGGCTTGTAATAACGAGTCATCAATAAATTTTTTCATTGATGCGGTAAGTTGGCTATTTTTGATCAAATGATACCGATCATAACGGTACTTATCATGACGTTGTAAGTAAACATCATTAATACTTGCACCGCTGTACAGTAAAGTATCATCAAACAAGAAACCTTTTAGGTGCAACACACCTAAGGCTTCCCTAGTATTAACAGGAATGCCATAGACTGGAATATCGATATTAGGATAATGCTGAGCAACGTCATAGTACCAATCGGCGTTAGTTGCATTTGCTGCAACGCCTATTCTGCCACGTTGAGCACGGTGCCAGTCTACGAGAATTTTGATATCCAATGATGTATTAGCTTGTTTTGCAGCATATAACGCATGAAGTACGTCTTTGCCTGCATCATCTTTCTCTAAATACAAAGCGGTTATGTAGATAGTATTTTGAGCCTGAGAAATTTGTTTCAGCAGTTCATCACGAAAATCTTCTGTCTTATATAGCGTTTTTACATCAGCAATTTCTTGAGACAGTTTAGGTAAACTAACCAAATATTGTTGATGTTTTGCTTGTTTTAATTTTGACAACATCACAGTGTGAATTTTCTCTTATTAGTCCAATAGCAAATCGCTTTACGCACATTTTCAAGCGAATGATCTATGGATGATAGCATATTTAGCCAAACCATTTAGTACAAATTAACAGCCTGTTTAATTACCATACAAGTTATGTAGTTATATCCAGTTTTTTTACAGATAGAGTGTTAGGTTTACGACCCCATCCTCAAACTGAACATCAATTTCAAAGCCTAATTTTTTTGCCAAGCTGATCATATTTCTATTTTCAGGCATGGTTATTGCCGTCAATTTTTTTATACCGTGGTTACGGGTGTAATTAAGCAGCTTTTGCATTAGCTGGTAACCAAGAGTTTGCCCTTTCATATCTGAGCGCACTAATACAGCAAATTCAGCTTCTTGGTTATCTGGATCGGCCATTGCACGGGTAACGCCAATAATCTCAGGATTAGAACCTTGGTTTTTGACGGCCACGAAAGCCATTTCTCTGTCGTAATCAATTTGAGTCATGTTTGCGAGATCATCATGGGTGAATTCGCTGATCTCGCTAAAATAACGATAGTAAAGATCTTCTTTGGTGACTTGTTCGATAAAGGACTTCAGTAATGGTTCGTCTTCAGGAAGAATAGGCCGTAGCAGGCAGGTTAGGTCTTCTTTTAAGGCGATAGTTTCTTCGAGTTCGCTCGGATAAGGGCGAATAGCAAGCCTCGATGTTGTTGCACTATCTGTTGGACTTAATGTCATAGAGACATCAAGCAAGGTAAATTCGTCACCTGAAGCTAACAATGGATGAATGTCTAAACGTGTAATATTCGGGCAATCAATAATTAGATTTGAAACACGGACCAATAAGCTAGATAGCCCTAGTATATTTAAAGGTTCTAGGGCACTTCTGGATTTGATTTTATATCCTTTAATTGCATTGATTACCAGATAACGGGCCAAAGCCATATTAAGTGGCGGCAAGGCGACGGCTGCTTGGCTTTCTTGTTGCCATTCAATACCGCCTTCTCCTAACATAATTAAGGGACCAAATACGGGGTCTAATTCAACAGCAATTCTTAGCTCTTGGGCCCCAGCTCGGTTTGCCATACTTTGTACCAGTAACCCTTCAATGCGTGCATTAGGGAAATTAGTGGAAACACGCTCAATAATTGCTTTTGCGGCATCCTCGACTTCTTTCGCATTACGTAAATAAAGCATAACCCCCTGTACTTCAGATTTATGGACAATATCTGGAGAACGTAGTTTTAATGCAACGGGATAACCAATTTTTTCTGCAATTTCAATGGCCTCATCACTTGAATGGGCAATCCATGTTGGAAGGCTGTTTAAGCCATATGCCTTTAAGATAGGCTGGACTTCATGGGTATCTAAATGAAGGTTGTTGTTAGTTAATGCTTGTTGGATGTATTCATGAGCTTGCTGAGTGTTTGCCGTAATACCCACAGGGAGCGCTGGAGTTTCTTTGAGTTGTTTTTGATTACGGCGGTATTCCACCATATGCATATAGGCGGTAATAGCCCCTTCAGGAGTACGATAAGTTGGAATACCAGCTTCACTGAAAAGTCGGCGTGATTCTTGAGATGAATATTCGCCGCACCAATTGGTTAGGATGGTTAGCCATTTCCCCCTAGGGTGCTGCTTTATGGCCTTAATAATTTTTTCTGCCATTATTTTGCTTTCAGTGATCGCACTCGGTGTGTGGATCAATAACAAAGCATCGTGGTCGTGGCTATCAAGCATTTTATTTAGCACATTGATGTAGCGTTCAACCGTTGAGTCATCCCCTAAGTCGATAGGATTTTGCGTTGATAAATCAAGAGGCAATAAAGAGCTTAATTCATTTTCGGTTTCAATACTTAGCTTAGCCAGCTTACCATTACGTAACAGTAGTTCATCTAATGCCATCGCTGCGGGTGCTGAACCATTGCTCATGATAGACAGGCGTTCCCCCCGTAATGGCGTCATATAACTTAATGTTTCTACGGCGGAAAACATTTCATGAGTGTCTTGTACACGTAAAAGCCCTGCCCGTTGGATAGCCGCATCATAGGCGGCGTCTAAGCTAGGTTTATCACCGAGTAGTTCTTGTGCTTTACGCGTACGACCACTTTTTATGACTAAAATTGGCTTATTACGTGATGCACTACGAGATGAAGACAAAAAGCGCCTTGCATCACTGATGTTCTCAAGATAAAGCAAAATAGCACTTGTTTTACTGTCCCGAGCTAAGTAATCCAATAAGTCATCGATATCGATATCGATGCTATCACCAAGGGCAATAAAGTAGGAAAAACCGATTTCTCTGTGCCTTGCCCAGTCAAGAACAGTGTTTGAGACCGCGGCAGATTGAGAGATAAAGGCGAGTTTTCCTTTTAAAATTGGAATAGGTGAAAAACTGGCATTTAGCCCTTGCCATGGGGCAAGGAAGCCTAAGCTATTTGGGCCAAGTAACCGCATTTGGTACTGTTGAGCAACTTTTTTAAGTTCATTAAATTGAATAGAAGGGGATGATAAAACAATCACAACCTTACAACCAACAGCGCCTAATTGATGCAAACAATCGATATTCCGTGAGTAATGAGTGCAAATTACAGCAAGATCAGGTTTAAGAGGGAGTTCATCAACTGATGGATAAGCAAATACACCAAGTACTGAATGACGGTTTGGGTTAACAGGAAGGATTGGCCCTTTGAAGCCACTGGTTAGGAGATTTTTCATCATCACCGAACCTGCACGGTTCGGATTTTCAGATGCCCCAATAACAACAATAGACTTTGGTCTGAATAAAGATTCTAGCTGACTCACTAAACCCATGATTGGTAACCTTCCGTTTTGCTGGAACGAACTAAAAGCTCAATAGATAAAATAGGCTGAGTAATACTTATGAATACTATGCCCTAACTTTGACTTTGCGCTAGTTTATCCTGCCAATTTAATTAATTTATACAAGCACGTTCACGTTTTATGATGATGATGGTCCGAAAGTTAAAATTTCTTGGTACTACGTGCGTAAAATAAATTAAAAAATTACCCAAAAATAGTTAGAGCGAGGTTTCATTTAGCATCATTTGTGCCATTGGATGGTGAGGTTTACCTTCAAGATATTTGTGGCGAAATAGGTTGAAGTGGCTGAACAATTGTTGAGATGCGTTGGTATCCCCAGCTAATTCTAAAACTGTTGCAGCAACTTCCGCTGTACAGTGTTGTTCTTCCCTTGATGGCGTCCGTAATAAATAATCAGTTCTTGCTTTGGTATTGATTGAAAGCATTGGAAGATTATTGAGATAAGGGCTTTTTCGAAACATTTTACGGGCTTCAGGCCAAGTGCCATCCAATAAAATAAACAACGGGGGTTTTTCAGAGATATTTGGTTGATTTACCACGGTGCGTTCACTTTCAGCGTAGCTCTCTGGAAAAATAAGATATGGTTGTTTTGTGGTGTCTTGTAATATAGCTAATAACTGCGCGTCCGGTTCAGTCCTTGACCATTGGAATGCGAGGGTATTAGGCAAAATATCTGCAATCAATTTCCCAGTATTACTTGGTTTAAATACTTCGCCATCAAACATAATTAAGCAAAATTGGCTTTTTGCTTGTGATGATACCGTATCTTTGCATAAGCATTGTGGAACAGGTAACAAGCAATATTCACAGCGTTTTACTCGACAACCTCTGGCTTTAAAAGGCTTAGTTGATAATGCAAGGCGCTGCTGGCGAAGGTGATAAACTGCATTCGGGGTCATGGTTAATTAAGGTTTTTAGGGGATTTAAAATGAGGGGCTTATTGTACGCAAAACGATTTCTATACGATAGAAGTATATTCAATAAGTTTTCGGTGAGATAATAGCGTGAATCGGTGGCGTAGCCTTGCAACATCATGTAATCTTCGCGCCATAGCTTAGTAGGGGATAGTGATGAACGACTCGAATGAATTTAGTGGTAAAAACGGCAAAGTAAAAGTGATGTATGTCCGTAGTGAAGAAGCGGACAACAATAAAAATAATGATAAACGCCGTGGTGGTCGTGACGGAGGGCGTGACTATAGACGTGGTAATGATAAACGCAGTAATGACCGACGTGATGGAAAAAATGACCGTGGTGGGCGCCCTAATCGTCCGGAGCGTCGTTCTGATAGCCGCGATGATGTATCTCGTGAGCGTTCACCATGGCGCACTGTTTCTAAACCAGATAGCGAAGAACTGGTTAACGACCATGGTGGAATTGCGGGTAAAAGCCAAATAGACCCGGAGCAATTACGTAAGCAACGTCAGGAAGAAACGCGTATCTATGGTGAAAACGCATGCCAAGCTATGTTTAAGAACCGGCCTGATGCGATTGTTCGTGCGTGGTTCTTACAATCTGTGACGCCACGTTTTCGTGATGCATTAAAATGGATGGCGGCAAACCGTAAAGCTTACCATGTTGTTGATGATGAAGAGTTATCAAAGGCATCGGGCACTGAACACCATGGTGGTGTCTGTTTTATCATCAAAAAGCGTGGTGGAATGAGCGCAGATGCTTATATACAGCAAGCGGCAGAGAAAGATTGTGTATTAGCACTAGAAGATGTAGGTAACCCACATAACCTAGGCGGAATGATGCGTAGCTGTGCCCACTTCGGTGTGAAAGGCGTTATTTTGCAAGATGCTGGCATGCTAGAGTCTGGTGCAGCAATTCGTACCGCAGAAGGCGGCGCTGAGCATATTAAAGCGATTGATGCTGACGGTTTAACCTCAACGTTGGATAAATTTCGTCAAGCAGGTTATACCATTGTGACTACCTCTAGCCATAAAGGAAGCCAAGATTTAGCGAAAGCTAAGTTACCCGCTAAAATGGTCTTAGTATTAGGCCAAGAAAGTGATGGCTTAAGTGATAGCACGTGGGATCAAGGGGATATGAGTCTGTATATTGGCGGTACAGGTAAAGTAGAAAGCTTGAACGTGTCTGTTGCAACTGGAATTATGTTGGCGCAATGGTGGCAGCAAAACCAAGTTAAGTAATAGCGCACTGAGTAAAAATTAAATCCAGGCTAGCTAAATATAAAGCTAGTTCTGGATTTATATTTAGCTCGTATAAAGTGAGAGCTAACTTAACAATTTATTGATTCAATAAATTCTAAATATTGGGTCATTTGTTTATCCGTAATATTCCCTTCAGGTGATAATTCAGTTAGTCCTTTTTCGTCATATGTTTCGGTACCATAAAACCCAAAAAAGCCGCCCCATTTAGCATTAATGTATAAGACGGTAACTTCGAACGGCCGCAATATCTCAGCGAGTGTATACTGATATTTTCCTTCAGCATGGTAGTCCTCATCCCTAATTCCAGCGGTAACGGCTAAAGCGAACGTTTTTTCTTTCAGTCTGTCGTGACTTTGTGAACCATATGCCCACCCATAAGTAAATACATCGTCTAGCCATTTTTTAAGTAATGGCGGAGAGTTAAACCAATAAATAGGAAATTGTAAGATCACATTGTCATGGGCTTCAATTAGCGCTTGCTCTCTAGCAACATCAATATTCCAATCTGGATAAGCTTCATAAATATTATGGATCGTAAAGTTATTGGTTTGTTTGGCGGCTTGTTCTAATAGATGACGATTAATAACAGAGTCTTGCATATTAGGATGAGCGACGACGATTAAAGTTTTCACTAAATTATTCCTTTGTTTGAAAGTATTGGCAGTATAAAATCCAATTTCAAAAAAGAAAATACGCACACTGACGACACATACTTACCTAAAGGATAGTGATAATATGAAAAATAGAGAGGAAATATTATGTGCTTTGAGTGGTATTAACCCGCAAGAAACTGGCTTCGGGTATACGCTTTCCGTGATCAATGGCAAATATAAAATGATCATTTTGTATTGGTTAGCCCAACATAAAGAAGTGATCCGTTTTAATGAGTTACAACGTTGTATCGGAACGATTACTTACAAGACATTAAGTTCGACGCTTAAAGAGTTAGAAAAAGATGGTTTAGTATTTAGAGAGGAATACCCTCAAATCCCCCCTAAAGTAGAATATAGTTTAACTCCCCGAGGAAAAACGTTAATTCCAGTTCTCAATATGATGTGTGAGTGGGGGGAACAAATACGTGACGAAATAGCAAATTAAAAGTCATGCGGGCTTAACTTCTATTATGGGGGGTATTTTTAGCAATAGCCGATTAATTATTTATGGCTTAATGAGTTTCACTCGTTGAGTTGTTATTGCGCTATAAGCCTATGACTGAGCAAATATGTAATATTTTTTGTATAAAGAATATTATTTATGCAATAAGCAAACTAGCTCAGTTAATTTAGGGGCTAAAAATTCCTCTTCGGAATAATTACATGAATAAGCTTCTAGTAAATGATTTGCGAATTGAATAAGGTCTAAACGGGTTAATGGTGTTACTTTTGTCACGATTTTATAAGCTGCAGAAATTTCATTTAAACTGATGCAGTATTCATAATAGCCTGTTTCGATGGCTTGAGTAATTTCTTGTGGAATACAAGTAAAATCAAGGTCATCAGCTTCAAGTTTTAGCTGCAGATAAGCCTGAACATCGTCCAATATATCGAAAGGGTAAATTTCTTGGTATTGATTGACATAGCAAATAAGTTTTTTGCGGTATTGCTCTGCTTGGAAGTCATCTAAGGTGTTGATCAGTTCTACTAGCTGGCTATTTTCAACCCATGATTTCATGATAATTTACCTGAGCAATCTGATTAGTGAATTAGTGTATTGGTTAGAAAGGCGATAAGCAAAAAAATAACCCCACATAAAAAGTGGGGCTAGGATGATAAATCGGGGGCTAATGTGCACCACCACCTTTTGAACCTGCACCGAATGGGGGTTTTGCAAACCAAACAATGACCATTAATAAGATAAAAATCCCTGCGGATAACCAAAAGATCTCATTTGCGGAGATAATAAGCCCTTGGTCTGTAATAGTTTTCGCTAAATATGCAGCACTTTGTTGCTCATTCAAACCAATCTTTGCCAGTTCATGATACATATATTGGGCATTAGGGTTGTAAGGGTTGACAAACTCTGTGAGGTTTTCATGGTGCATTGATTCCCTTTGTGTCCACATCGTGGTAGTAATCGATGTCCCTATTGCCCCTGCTAATGTACGGGTAAAGTTGGATAGGCTGGATGCTGAAGCCATTTTCTCAGGCGGTAGGCCTGATAAGGTAATGGTTGTTAGTGGCATAAAGAAACAGGCGATGGCTAGGCCTTGTACAAATTGTGGCCATGCTGCTGCTGCGAAACTCATATCCGGTTCAAAGGTATAAGCTCGCCAATAGTAACAAACAGCATAGATAATAAAGCTGAATGTAACCAGATAGCGCATGTCAATTCGGTTACCAAAACGACCAATTATTGGGGTAATTAACAAGGGTAATAAACCAACGGGTGCAGAAGCCAAGCCTGCCCATGTTGCGGTATAGCCGTAAACCTCCTGCAATAATTGGGGCAGTAATACAATGGTCCCAAAATATAGCATGTAAGCGAGGCTTAGGGATAAGCAGCCAATAGTAAAATTCCGTTCTTTAAATAGTGAAAGGTCAATTACGGGGTGTTCATCCGTGAGCTCCCATACGATCAGGAAAGCAATAGCAACAACGGCAATTATGGTCAAAACAATAATTTCGGTAGAGTTAAACCAATCGAGTTCTTTGCCTTGGTCAAGCATGATTTGTAATGCGCCAATCCCTACTACAAGCAATACTAAACCAATAGTATCAATGCGTTGTATCGATATTTTTGTTTCACGACCTTTTAGTGTTTTCATGATGGCAAAAATAATCGCGATACTAAATGGTACGTTGATAAAAAATATCCAGCCCCAATGATAGTTGTCACTAATGTACCCACCAAGAATTGGCCCGCAAATAGGCGCAATGACAATGGTCATTGACCAAAGAGCTAATGCCATATTTCGCTTAGCTGGTGGGTAGTTATTAAGAAGCAGGCTCTGAGATAATGGGATCAGTGGTCCTGCAACTAAGCCTTGTAATACACGGAATAAAATTAGCATTTCTAAACTACTAGAAATGCCACATAGCCATGAAGTTAAAGCAAATAGCCCTGTCGACCACAAAAATAATCTTACTTCGCCTATCCGGCGAGCTAGCCAGCCAGTGATTGGAATTGAAATTGCATTAGCGACACCAAAGGAGGTAATTACCCAAGTTCCCTGTGAGTTAGAAGCACCTAAGTTACCCGCAATAGTTGGGATCGCTACGTTAGCAATCGTAGAGTCAAGTACTTGCATAAAGGTTGCCAATGAAAGGGCAATAGTCATCCAAGCAAGTTTTGATCCTGTTAACGGTGCTGGCGTCACGGTTGCTCCCTCACTTATTTATTCCCTGAGTTATTATTAATTATCTCAGTAACTATTTTATCGGCAGGTGACATATCAACGGCTAATGCTGCAGTGTGGTATGCAGGTGTATCGCGCATGCCTTTAGAAAGTACTTTGCCATCTTTATTTAAAGTATCGACGGTCACTTCAGTTGATAACCCTATGCGCAGGGGATGCTCTTCAACTTGATTAGCATCTAAGGCGATACGAACGGGGAGACGTTGTACGACTTTGATCCAATTACCGCTCGCATTTTGTGCGGGGAGTAATGAAAAGGCACTCCCTGTCCCCATATCTAAACCGACGACGGTTCCATTGAAAACAATATCTTTACCGTAGAAATCAGTGGTGACCTTTGCAGTTTGGCCAATACGCATATCCGCAAGTTGAGTTTCTTTAAAATTAGCGTCAATCCACATGCCACTAGAAGGGACGATAGCCATTAATGGTGTTGAAGGCGTAATCTGTGAACCTACTTGTACACTGCGGCGGGAAACATAACCATCGACGGGGCTGACGATTTTAGTTCGTTGTAAGGTTAACCAAGCGTTTCTCACTTGTGTTGCGGCTTGTTCTACAGCGGGTTGTTTTGCTATTGGGGTGTTAAGAACAATGGCTTGATTGGCATTGTACTGTTCAATTGCCATATCTAATGCGGCTTTTGCACTGACGACAGCCTCTCTGGCATGTTGTAGTTCTTCTTTGCCGATAACATTGCTACTACCTAGAACTTCTCTGCGTTTTAAATCATTTTGTAATCGGTTAAGTTCTGAACGCTTAACGGCAATGTTCGCTTGCAATTGGCGGCTGTTAATTATGTGTTGGCGTGTTTGGCGCACACTATTGGCAAGTTCTGTTTTTGCTTTTTCAAGTGCTATTTCTGCATCCCTAGGGTCGAGCGTGACTAGCGTGGTCCCACTTTTGACGAAGTCAGTGTTATCAACATTGACCGTCATGACACTTCCAGAAACTTGAGATTGAATTTGTACTTGGTTACCTGCGACATATGCATTGTCTGTAGACTCATAATGACGAAGTACGAGATACCAGTAAACAGCCCAGCCAACGCCAATAGCAATAAAAATAATGGTTAAAAACACGAGCGCATTTCTACGTTGTCTTTTTTTATTTGGTTGGGGAGTCTGCGTTTGTTGCATTTCCTCAGGGGAACTCATACTCATATTCTCCATGTTCGATGGATAGGGATCACAATTGTTTCCAGTAGTTAGGGATTAACCACTGGAAACTAAGACTACAAATGATTTTGCTGCTCGATGGGATATCGCAAAGCATAAGAATGAAAGGATAACGAAATATTGTTAGCTGAAAAGTTTTTTTTCACCTTTGAGCGTAAGAATGCCTCAAATACATTAACCCTATAAAGATCATGGTTAATCTTTTATCGTATCCAGTTTGGTGAGTAATTTACGCATCAGCATATCCAGCTGTTGTTTTTCATTAGCATCCAAAACAGACCAAATATCAATAAGGGCGCCATGCTGAGGTGGCAATAAACCATTTAAGAATTCAGTTCCTTTCTCAGTCAAATGCAAGTGTAGGCAACGTCTGTCGTTATGGCTTTCTTTACGTTCAATCCAACCATTTTTTTCAAGCTCATCGGCTATGCGTGTGGCGTTGGTTCGTGAGGAACCGAGTGCTGCACTAAGTTCAGAGGGCTGGATACTACGGGAGTCTTTTGTATCAAGGATCATTAATGCCATGAATAAAGTTTCATTAATACCTTGAGCTCTTAACATGTTATTACGTGATTCAAGTAGCTTGCCATGAACATGCATACATAGGCGTGTTAAGAGAATTTCTTGATACGGAATCGGTGCTTCATGTGAATCTTGCTGTGCAACACGAGCGTTTAGTAGTTCTTCAGTCGGTGTAAATGAACTTTCCATTATTTGGATACCTTATTAGTTTCAGTTGGTAAGATTACAACTGTCATCAACCACCTAAATGGTATATTAAAAGATAGAATTAGCAATTATACTTACTTAATACCGTCGATTTTATTTTGATTATGATACATCATTCATAAATTTTATGAATGTAATTTACAGGTTTCAGTATAGCGTAACCAATCATTTTTGCTTTTTTAGACATGATTGGTTATGAAGCAACCAAAAATAAATCGATTTAGGCACTAAATATAATCATATAAAACAATATATAATCACATCACATTAACTCAATACCACTTTTTTTATTACTCAATAATTACAAGTTAGATGGAACATTTTAATTATTACGTATAAATACCGAGTTTTGTTTAATTTATATATTATTCTATGTGTTAATAATTGCCACAACTAACTATTAGTATACCTTTTAATTAAGATATAGTATTTGTTTAACAGTGTCATTTGCTAACTTTCGCCTTAGTTATTATAACAAATAAAACTATTTAATGAATATATGAATATTTATTAATTCAATATTCAAAATATTTATTTGATAAACTTATAGGGTATCACTTTGATATGTTAGGTTTGTTTATGTGTTAAAGCACTGCAGCTAGCATTTTGTCTGAAATGTTAGCTGCGTTTTTATCTGCAGAAACGTTATTGATCCTGCGCGGTGATAGTAGGGTCAAAACGAATACCAATTGCCCAAATAATTAAACTGATTGCAGTTAAGATAACACCGGAAATGGCTACGCCTTCCCATCCTGCATGTTCATAAGCATAACCCGAAAGTAGTGAGCCTAGCGCTCCACCAATAAAATAACTGGTCATATAACCGGCAGTAAGCCGATTACGAGCCTCTGGTAAAATACGGTATAACGTACTTTGACTTGTTACGTGAACAGCTTGTACTGCAAGGTCGAGAACTAAGACGCCAATAATAAATGCAACGAGAGAGTGTTTAGCTAACCCTATAGGTATCCACGATAACAACAACAAAACGAGCCCAATTGTGGTCAGGAGTTTGCCTTTCCCTTTATCAACAAGATGTCCTGCCTGAGATGCCATGAATGCTCCAGCAGCCCCAACCAGACCAAATAAGCCAATAGTGCCTTCAGAGTAATTAAACGGTGGGCTTGCCAATAAAAAAGCCATCGCTGTCCATAGTAAACCAAAATTAGCAAATGAAAGTGCTCCGAGCGAGGCTCTTACGGCAAGCACGGGAGTACCAAAAAATAAGCGACCGATAGAGCCAAGTAACTGAAAATAGTTCAGATTGGTTTTTTGGTGATAGCGAGGCAATTTGATGGCTAGCACAATCATCAATAGGATCAATAAAGCGAAAGCTACCCAATAGATAGCTCTCCAGCCACCCACCATGGCGACAGCCCCTGAAACTGTCCTTGCAAGTAAAATTCCAAGCAGTAACCCACTCATAATGATACCAACCGCTTTACCGCGTTGATGTGGTTTGGCGATAGATGCTGCTAGTGGAATAAGTACTTGAGCGACCACTGAAAATAAACCAGTGAGAGCTGTACCTAATAATATTTGCCATACATGATTTGATAAAGCTGTAATTAGGAGACCTAACGCGGAAAGAAAGGTCATAACCAAAATTAAGCGTTTACGTTCAAATAAATCCCCTAAAGGGACTAAAAATAGTAAACCAGCAGCGTACCCCAACTGGGCAGCGGTCACAATAAACCCAGCCATATTGGTGGTAAGGTTAAATTGCTCGGCAATAGTCTCTAACAGAGGTTGGGCATAGTAATTACTAGCGACAACTAAACCTGTTGAAATTGCCATTAAAATGGTTAGGCCAGTAGTGAGTTCAGCCGTTTGTGGTTGTTTCATTTTTTATTACCAATCATCAATTAGGCAAATACTATAAACAAAATTCAAAAGCTTGGTTTATTTCTTTTCGCTATTTATAAAAAAAACCATCTTCAAGAAGAAGATGGTTTTTAGTTTTTGCTCAGTAGTTTAACTTATTTGGTAGCTTGTTTTGCTTCTTCAACCCAGCCATCGAAAGTGGATTGGTGTGCTTTAATCCATCCATTCACATGGCGTTCAATATCAGCTTGAGAAGCTTCTCCATTATGCATCCTTAAGTTTTGCGCATTCACATCGGCAATAGGTAATTTCATAATGGAAAACAATTTCGCCGCAGCAGGGTTATCGGCAGCCCATTTTTTATTCGCTACAATGTGCATTGTGTTTGGTGGGAAACCATAGTTTTTGCCATTAGGAAGCGTAGTATCTGTTTTTTCACCATTCGGCATTGCCGAGAAAGGCACTTCTAACCAAACTACATCACGGCCTGGTTTTAACACATCACTGATCCAGTAAGGGGTCCAGGTATAGTAGAAAATAGGTTTCCCTTCTTTGTAGCGCGTGATGGTATCGGCCATCATAGCCGCGTAGTTTCCTTGATTGTGATCGATAGATTTTTCAAGGTCGTAAGCTTTTAAATGTGTATTGATCGCAGCTTCACAGCCCCAACCGGGGTTACAGCCAGTTAAGTCCGCTTTACCGTTACCGTTAGAGTCAAATAATTTTGCGATTTTTGGGTCTTTTAATTGCTCAATGTTGGTAATGTTATATTTATCAGCGGTTTTTTTATCAATTAAATAGCCTTGTGCTGCATTGACAACATAGTCCCCTTGGCGATAAAAGGCTTTATCACCACCGGCAGCTTCATATTGTGCATCATGTAAAGGTACCCAACTTACGGCTAGGAAAGTTGCGTCTCCATTGGCAATAGAGGAATAGGCAACGTTGTAATCCACTTCTTTGATAGGGTTAATATCATAGCCGAGCTTTTCAAGGGCTTTTGAGACAATTAAGGTTTGGAATGTTTCCTCACTGATGGTGCTTTGTACAGGGTTTATTTTAATTCCTTTACCCGGTAATGACTCCGCATACGCGAGTGAAGAGCTAAGAATAGCAGTCAGGGCAGTTGCAAGAATAATTGGCTTTCTCATTATGTTTATCCTTCTATTTTGGTTCGTCGCTTGGCTTTGCAAGCGAAGAGCCAAATAATGGCTCTATCGTGGATGGAGGATGTGTTGAACGTGTTTATTTTTTACTGAATGGGCGAGTGATTAACCCAATAGGGCCTTTTTGATACCAGCGTGATAGTGCTTTGCCACGTGTATCTTGGCCTAACGATTGTGTAAAGCGGTCTAATACGATAGCAAGGATGACGATCCCAACCCCACCAACAGAGGCTAATCCCATATCTAAGCGTCCTATCCCGCGTAGAACCATTTGTCCTAAGCCCCCGACAGCAATCATAGAGGCGATCACCACCATGGATAGTGCTAACATCAATGTTTGGTTTACCCCTGCCATAATTGTCGGCATAGCTAAAGGTAACTGGACTTTGAATAGCATTTGGCTAGGGCTGGCTCCGAATGACTCTGCGGCTTCAATTAAGTCTGCTGGGACTTGTTTAATACCTAAAATGGTTAAACGAATGATCGGGGGTAATGCAAAAATAATGGTGACCACCACGCCAGGTACATTACCAATACCAAATAACATCACAATGGGGACTAGGTAGACAAACGCGGGTGTTGTTTGCATGGCATCGAGTAGTGGACGGACTACTTTTGCTGCTCTATCACTACGTGCAAGCCATATTCCGAGGGGTAACCCGATAACAATACAAAATAACAGAGACGTTAATACTAATGATAATGTGACCATGGCTTCTGACCATGCTCCGATTGCCCCGATAACAATCATTGAAACGAATGTTGCAATACCCATTGCTCTTCCTGCGAATTGCCATGCTAATAAAGCAAATAAAATAATGGCGACGGGGGAGGGCAGGGAGGTTAAAAATTGCTCGAACCCACTGAGAATAAAATCAATTGGTGCACGAATAGCTTGGAATACTGGGCGAAAATTTTGTACTACCCAATCAATACCGTGAGTTACCCACGAATCTAATGGTAACAATGTGTGCTGAAATGGGTCCATAAAGTTAAATTGATCAATTGATACGCCATCTGTTGGCGCTGCATCTAACCAGTCGTTGCTGCCAGATTCCGCTGGTGCATCTGTTGTTGGGGCATTACCCCATGGGTCATCTGAAGATGTTTGGCTATTATCGGAGCTCGCAGCCCATGGATCATCAGCAGCAGTTTCTGGGGTTTGTGTTGGGGCTTCTTGCACTGAAGCATCCGCCCATGGATCTTGCTGGTTAGTTGTTTGTTCTTGATTATGTTTACTCATTTGGCGTCTCCTTATCCAGTGCTTGCAACAGCATTCCTTTCGAAATTACCCCCAAATAACGATTTTTTTCGTTAATGACTGGTACCGCACAAGGAGCTTGCGCTACAGTTGAGATAACTTCATTCAAAGATGTATCGCCTTGAATAGGCTCGATATCGGTTAAAATTGCAGATTCAATACCGGCTTTTTCACGGAGCGCTTTTTCGAGGGATTCAACAGAAACGACACCGACAAAGGTATGACCTCGAGAGATCAAATAACCATGATAGCGGTCCTCGTCATTTAGAACTTTAAGGGCAGAACGCGGACCAAAACCCGGTGCGATATGTAAAAGAGCATCAGGTCGCCGACGAGCAATATCTTTGGCGCTAAAGACTTGGCTAATATCAACGCCACGGAAGAATGTTTTGACGTAATCATTCGCAGGGTTATTCAGAATTTCATCTGGAGTGCCTATTTGAACAACGACTCCTCCTTGCATGATGGCAATGCGATCACCAATTCTCATGGCTTCATCAAGGTCATGGGAAATAAAAACAACGGTGCGCTGTTTATCCCCTTGTAAAGAGAGCAACTCATCTTGCATTTCAGTTCGGATCAAGGGATCTAGCGCAGAAAAAGCCTCATCCATTAATAGGATATCAGGGTCATTGGCTAGTGCTCTTGCCAACCCTATACGTTGACGCATACCTCCTGACAGTTCATCAGGGTATGAGTTAGCCCATTTCTCTAGGTTGACTTGTTGAAGGGCATCCATTGCTTTTTTATGCCGTTCTTCTTTCGAAATACCAGAAAGTTCCATACCAAAAGCAGTGTTATCAATCACGTTCATATGCGGCATAAGTGCAAATGATTGAAACACCATACTGATTTTAGTTCGTCGAACTTCACGCAGTGCTTTGTCAGTAATACCGGAGATGTCTTCTCCATCAATCATGACTTGGCCACTTGTCGGTTCTATCAGGCGATTGAGGAGGCGTACCAACGTGGATTTCCCTGAGCCAGAAAGCCCCATCACGACAAAGATCTCGCCTTCTTCAATCGTCAGATTAACATCTTGAACACCTACGGTTAGGCCTGTTTTTTCAAAGATATCATCTTTACTCATTCCTGATTTCAGTAGCTTGAAGGCCGGATCAGGATTTTCCCCAAAAATTTTATATAAATTTTTAACTTCTAATTTTGTTGCCATATATTATTTACCCAACTTTCAATCAATAAGGAAGAATGATTGCCCATATTGAATGTGATTAATTCTGTCGTGATAGCTTAAACAATATTTTAAAATTGCGACTATCGGTTGAAAATTATTAGGGCAGAAATTCCTATTTTAGTTTAATGGGTTCGATCATTATGGTTTAAATTTAATTATTCCTGTTTTAGTTATTAGCAAAACTTGCAAGCAATAAACCCTAGCATAATAAAATCGACTGACAACCCTCGGTTAAGCATAATTAATCAAAAAAATCACATGCAGAAAAGACGAATTATTCTTGCTGATTAAAGAAATAATTAGCCTAATTCGTTAGTGCGTTAATTTAAGATCCTATAGGTTAACTAACTGGTGAGACTGAATTTATTAGATAGCGCATTTAATACAATCTATTGGGGTAATAAGTTTTTAATTTATTATTAATACGGATAAAAATTAACATTTAGAGTAGAAAAATAAATGTAATATACACTAGTTTATATTAATTTATCTTATCAAAAATAATTGAAATATGGATTATTTTCAAATAATTTGCCAGATTGACTCATTAAAAATGAGTAATTAAACAGATATACATATAAAAAACGAAATAAATCGTCTGTTTTTTGAGCTAAAAAATATCATGATAAATAAAATCATTATTATTCATCATGATATAGTTTTTTAGGGGATTTGCTTTGATAGATAAACTAAATTTACTGGTTTATTAGAAGTTCCAATCATCATCCTCGGTACTTACTGCCTTTCCAATAATATAAGATGAGCCAGAGCCCGAAAAGAAATCATGGTTTTCATTCGCATCTGGGGATAATGCGGATAATATTGCAGCACTAACATCTGTCACTGTATCTGGGAATAATGCTTCATAACCTAAATTCATTAATGCTTTATTCGCATTATAATGAAGGAATTTTTTTACATCTTCTGACCAACCCACCGAGTCATACAGTTCTTGCGTATACTTAACTTCATTTTCATATAAATCAAGTAATAATGAAAAAGTGAAATCTTTAATTTCTTTTTGTACTTCATTATCATATTGTTGTAATGAGTTTTGAAATTTATAGCCAATATAATATCCATGTACAGCTTCATCCCTAATAATTAATCGAATGAGGTCTGCGGTATTAGTTAATTTACCTCGACTTGACCAATACATAGGTAAATAAAACCCTGAATAAAAAAGGAATGATTCTAAAAATACACTCGCAATTTTTTTCTTCAGTGGATGTGAATTGCAATAATAAGAAAGGATGATTTTGGCTTTATTCTGTAACGCTGTATTTTCTTCACTCCAACGGTATGCGTCATCGACATCAGTGGTCGAGCACAATGTTGAAAATATTGAGCTATAAGACCGAGCGTGTACCGCTTCCATGAAGCTAATATTAGATAATACGGCTTCTTCATGAGGGGTTTGAGCATCAGGCATTAAACAAGGAGCACCAACCGTATTTTGGATGGTATCGAGTAACGTTAAGCCAGTGAATACTCGAATAGTGAGCTGTTTTTCTGCCGCAGTAAGCGTGTTCCAAGATGGTGTGTCATTGGAGAGCGGGATTTTTTCAGGTAACCAAAAGTTGGTGGTTAACCGGTTCCAAACTTCTAAATCTTTATCGTCTTGAAGTCGGTTCCAGTTGATAGCTTTAACAGGTGTATAAGATGTGCTGGTGGTCATTTGATTTTTTCCTATTACAGAGTGCAAGATACGCAGCCTTCGACTTCGGTTCCTTCTAGGGCGGTTTGGCGTAACCTAATGTAATACAGTGTTTTTATCCCTTTTCGCCATGCATATATTTGCGCACGATTGATATCGCGGGTAGTGGCATCATCTTTAAAAAATAGGGTTAAAGATAAACCTTGGTCAACATGTTGAGTGGCCATTGCATAGGTATCAATAATTTTTTCTGGCCCGATTTGGTAAGCATCTTGGTAATACTCTAGATTTTTGTTATCCATAAAAGGAGCCGGGTAGTAGACGCGCCCAATTTTACCTTCTTTACGAATTTCTATTCGTGAAACGATAGGATGAATGCTAGATGTTGAATTATTAATATAGGAAATTGAACCTGTCGGAGGGATAGCTTGCAGATTCTGGTTGTAAATTCCGTGGGTCATAATTGACTGTTTCAAGGCTAGCCAATCTTCACGACTTGGAATTTCGATACCCGAACGTCGGAATAATTCCTGCACATTCTGTGTCTTTGGTAACCAAAGGTTGTTGATATATTTATCGAAATATTCACCAGAGGCATATGTAGAGTGTTCAAAGCCAATAAATGCAGTTTTTCTTTCTCTGGCTAATTGGTTGGATGTTTTTAGCGCATAATAAGTGACACAGTAAAAATAAATATTGGTAAAATCCAACGCTTCTTCAGAACCATAATGAATGTGCTCCCTTGCAAGGTAGCCATGTAAATTCATTTGCCCTAAGCCAATGGCATGGGATTGGCGGTTACCTTGTGCAATAGAAGGGACTGAGCGTATATCACTCATATCTGAAACTGCACTTAAAGCCCGCACAGCAGCCTCAATAGACTGAGCAAAATTAGGGGAGTCCATTGTTTTAGCGATATTCATTGAACCTAAGTTACAGCTAATATCTTTACCAATCTGTTGGTAGCTTAAATCATCTTCATAAGTACTAGGGCGATTAACTTGCAGTATTTCCGAACACAAGTTGCTCATATTAATTCGCCCTGCGATTGGGTTGGCCCGGTTGGCAGTGTCCTCGAAGAGAATATAGGGATATCCCGATTCAAATTGAATTTCAGCTAAGGTTTGGAAAAATTCTCGCGCATTAATTTTGTATTTTTTGATCCCCTTGTTATTTACCATTTCATGGTATTTCTCTGTCACACTAATTTCGGACATTGGAACACCATATATGCGTTCAATATCATAAGGAGAGAACAAATACATATCTTGATTATCTTTTGCTAACTGGAAAGTGATATCAGGAATAACAACCCCTAGAGAAAGCGTTTTGATGCGTATTTTTTCATCGGCATTTTCCCGTTTAGTATCAAGAAAACGCATAATGTCAGGATGATGCGCGTGTAAATAAACGGCTCCGGCACCTTGACGAGCCCCTAATTGGTTAGCGTAGGAAAAGGCATCTTCTAGCATTTTCATGACAGGGACTACACCAGATGATTGATTCTCAATCAATTTTATTGGAGCGCCTTGTTCACGTAAGTTGCTCATTAAAAATGCGACACCACCGCCGCGCTTGGATAATTGTAATGCTGAATTTACGGAGCGACCGATGGATTCCATGTTGTCTTCGATTCTCAAAAGAAAACAAGAAATTAGTTCACCTCTTTGCTTTTTACCGCAATTCAGGAATGTGGGGGTAGCAGGTTGAAAACGACCGCTGATGATCTCATCCACATATAACATCGCGAGGCTTTCTGAGCCTTGTGCAAGTGTTAATGCCACCATACAGACACGATCTTCATAACGCTCTAAATAACGTTTACCATCAAAGGTTTTTAGGGTATAGCTGGTGTAATATTTGAAGGCACCTAAAAAAGTCTGGAAACGAAATTTATGCGCATAAGCTTGTTTAAATAATGATTTGATAAACTCAAAATCATATTGACCTAATACGCTACTTTCGTAATAGTTTTCTTGCACTAAGAAATCTAATTTTTCTTTTAAGTCATGAAAAAATACAGTGTTTTGATTTACATGTTGCCTAAAATAATGATGTGCAGCTTCCTTGTCTTTATCAAATTGAATGTGGCCTTCGCTATCATATAAATTCAACATAGCATTAAGTGCGTGATAGTCTATATCAGTGGTATTTTGCATTTTATCCATTTTGAAATAACTCTAGTTGTCAGTACGCTGCCAAAATATTTGAAGGCCTTGCTTAACGGATTGAACATCTTTTTCTGTGCCAAGAAGCTCAAAACGGTAAAGGTAAGGAATACGGCACTTTTGCGCGACAATATCCCCAGCAATGGCATAGGCATCGCCAAAGTTGGTGTTACCCGCAGCGATCACTCCACGGATAAGTGAGCGATTGGCTTCAATATTTAGAAATTGGATCACTTCTTTTGGGACGGCACCCTTTAAGCCTCCACCACCATAAGTAGGCAGCAACAAAACATAAGGTTTTGTTGCAATTAGGCTGTTTTCTTGGCGACCAATGGGGAGCCGTGTTGCTGGAAGGCCTAACTTTTTAACAAAGCGATGGCAATTTCCAGAACGACTGGAAAAATAGATAAGCGCTTCCGTTGCCATAAGAACCTCTAGGCCGCTAATAAGCTAATCATATCTGGACGAAACCCAGACCAATGTTTGTCCCCAGCAATGACTACTGGGACTTGTTGATAGCCTAATTTTTTAACTAGCTCAAGGGCTTGGTCATCTTGAGTGAGGTCAATTACCTGATAGGAAATTTGTTTGCGATCTAGCGCTTGGTATGTTGCATTACATTGAACGCAATTAGGCTTACTATAAATGGTAATCTCAGTCATATTATTTACCTTTTGATTTTTTAACGTGTCATAGCCAACAAGATTAATAAGTAAATACTATATATGGGTGAGTTATTTATCAACCACACAATATGTAGTGGATATGAAAAGTTGAATGATAATTATTCTAATTATTTGCTAGGTTGTTATTAACATTGAAAATAAAAAATAAGTGGATTTAGTGATTCAGTTGGTGACACTAAGAAAAAAGATTATTGCAAAGCGGAAATAATTTACTCTATAACTGTATATACAATCAGGTAATTGATTCCTTTTAAGGAGATACTATGTACCATCAATATTTAGAAACACCGGAAAAGTTTCCTAAACCGTGGATCCATATTACGGCTGATGATGACGGAATAACGAGCCTGTACTTTGTTGAAGAAAAAACAGAAAAAGAAATTAAGAATGAACACTCCAAACTTTGCGTGAAAGAGTTAAAAGAATATTTTAGTCATAAAAGAAAAGTTTTTACGGTTGCTTTAAATCCTCAGGGAACTGAGTTTCAAAAGAAAGTTTGGAAGCATTTATGTGGGATACCTTATGGTGAGCGATGGAGCTATAAGGATTTGGCTTTAAAGTTAGGTTCTGTAAATTACTGTCGTGCTGTTGGAATGGCTAATTCACGTAACCCCATTTCTTTAATTGTACCTTGTCATCGTGTATTAGGGCATGATGGAAAGCTAGTCGGTTATACTGGCGGCCTAGATATTAAAGGTTGGTTACTATTGCATGAGAAGTAATATCTAAATAATTCACTATAGCTAATACTATTAGTTGTAATAATTGCTATTTGTAAGAATTATGGGTGGAATTTGCACAGATAATACCGATAAATAATATATTTTTACTTTTTTAGTCAATTTTCGTGATCTAGGTTGTAGACAAGTAACTTAGATATCTGATGTACTGAGCCTGATACAGATGGTGTGTCTATTTTATTTTAAAGGTAATAATTTGATGTCTAAAGTTAAAGGTAACGTTAAGTGGTTCAACGAGTCTAAAGGTTTTGGTTTTATCACTCCAGAAGATGGTAGCAAAGATGTATTTGTGCACTTTTCTGCGATTGCAAGCGAAGGTTTCAAAACCTTAGCGGAAGGCCAGAAAGTCGAATTTGAAATCACTGAAGGTGCTAAAGGCCCATCTGCTGTTAACGTTGTCTCTCTGTAATTTTAATAATTAACAATTAGAAACTAACAGCTATAAACTCGCTCTAGTTAACTGGGGCGAGTTTTTTATTAAGCAGTAAAAGACAAGAGCCGGATTTAAACAAATAGGTTGAACCCGGCTTTATAGAAATAATGTAGCGTACCAAAAAGCTAGGGGGTTATTTGACCTCTTCACCTTTAGCTTGTAAGTCTGCATGGTAAGACGAGCGTACAAAAGGCCCACAAGCTGCGTGGGTGAAGCCCATTGCCATTGCCTCTTCTTTCATTTCGTCAAACTCTGCTGGGCTAACATAGCGTTTTACAGGCAGATGATGGCGACTCGGTTGCAAGTATTGACCAAGCGTTAGCATTGTTACGCCATGACGGCGTAAATCACGCATAACTTCAATAATTTCGGCGTTCGTTTCGCCTAACCCAACCATTAGCCCTGATTTAGTTGGGATATCAGGGTGCGCTTCTTTAAATTTTTCGAGTAATTTTAATGACCATTCATAATTCGCGCCTGGGCGAACTTGGCGATAAACGCGTGGTACGTTTTCAAGATTATGGTTAAAGACATCTGGTGGCGTTGCGGTCAGAATTTCTAGTGCGCGATCCATACGCCCACGAAAGTCAGGGACTAATGTTTCAATTTTAATTGAAGGGTTTTTTTCGCGAATAGCACGAATACAATCCGCAAAGTGCTGTGCGCCACCATCACGTAGGTCGTCTCGGTCCACAGAAGTAATAACGACATACCGTAATGCCATATCTTTGATTGTTTGCGCTAATTTTTCTGGCTCATTGGCATCTGGCGCGTTTGGACGACCGTGGGCAACATCACAGAATGGGCAACGTCGAGTACAGATAGCACCTAAGATCATAAAGGTTGCTGTACCATGGTTAAAGCACTCGGAAAGGTTTGGGCAGGAGGCTTCTTCACATACCGAATGTAGACCATTTTTACGCATAGCGGCTTTAATGCCTTGAATACGAGTTGAGTCAGCGGGAAGCCTAATTTTCATCCAGTCAGGTTTACGTAGAATTTCTTCTCGTTCAGTCACAACGTTTTTGACAGGGATCAGCGCCATTTTGTCGGCGTCACGATATTTAATTCCGCGTTCTATCTGAATTGGTTTACTCATAATATGACGGTTCCAGTTATCTTTTATGCTGATGGATAATTTTTAATTCTAAATAAAACCGAATGGAAAGCCGTAACCCATTCATTAAAAAATAGTTTAAAAATGTTAAAAAATTATAGCATTATTATTGAACAATATGAAATCCTAGTGTGTCACAGAATTGACGGATTAGCACAGGCTGAACATCAGATAATGACACTTTGGGAGCAAGATCACTAATCTGAGTCATCTTTAATTCACTGTAACCACAAGGGTTTATACGGTTAAATGGCTCAAGGTCCATATCGATATTTAAAGCAAGTCCATGGAAAGAACAGCCTTGCCTAATGCGTAAACCAAGAGAACAAATTTTGTCCCCGTTAACATATACACCGGGCGCATCGGGGCGAGGGTAAGCTTCGATATGAAAATGGGCGAGGGTATTCACAACGGTGTTTTCTAGTGCGGTGACTAACTCACGCACACCAAGTTTATTGCGTTTTAAGTCTAGCATAACATACATGACTTGCTGGCCGGGGCCATGGTAGGTAACTTGGCCCCCCCGATCACTTTGAATGACTGGGATATCGCCAGGAGCAAGTACGTGCTCGGCTTTACCGGCTTGGCCTTGAGTAAATACTCGGGGGTGTTCAACGAGCCAAATTTCGTCGCAGGTTTCAGGCGTACGGCATTGCGTAAATTGGTGCATCGCATCAGAAACGGGTTGGTAAGGCGCGAGGCCAAGTTGGCGGATGATTATACTTCTGTCTGACAAAATTAAGCGTCCACGTTGTCATTATCGTTAGGTCAGTATAACGCCTATGTTTGTTACACATCAAGTTGTCAAGGTATTAGCTTGTTGTATATAAGTGAGTAGATACAGAATTAATGGTTAGCAATGATAATTTTTAAATCTCGGCTGTATTTTGGCATAAAAAACCCCCAGTAATTGGTTGTCCAGCTATTGGGGGTCACTTCACTATTTGGTTTTTTATTTACTCGTTGATTAAAGCACAACTTTAACTAATTCTAATGCGCCTAATTCGCTATACAAGGTTTCAACCTGTTCGATATGTGTTGCATTAATAGTAATAGAAACTGAGTGATAGTTGCCTTTGCTACTTGGTTTTACATCGGGAGAGTAATCACCAGGCGCATGACGCTGAACAACTTCAATCACTTGATCAACCAACTCAGGCTGTGCCAAGCCCATCACTTTGTAAGTTAATGGACATGGGAACTCAAGCAGTTCACCTAATTTCGTTTTCATGGGCACTCCTAATTTTTTAAATTGTGTCGCTGGTTGAAAAAGATTGGCTGGTATTAAACCAGCCAATCAAAAGTATTCATCCAACAAACATTTCGATGCTTACTATATGGGGGTGATTTATTTTTGTTTCAAGCCCTAGCCAAACCAACGGTGAAATAATAGTTTGATATAGTCAATTAATCGGCTGAAAAAGCCACCTTCTTCAACATCTTTTAGAACGGCTAAAGGGTGTTGTTCAATAGTTTTTCCATCGAGCTGGAAGCTGATCGTACCGACTTGCTGACCTTTGGTCAAAGGCGCTTGTAATTCTGTCGTTGACAGTTCATAGCTGGCTTTTAAATCTTTTAACCGTCCCCGAGGTATCGTTAAGTATAGGTCATCCACTACACCTAATTTCACTTCATTTTCATCACCAAACCAAACAGGAACACTCGCAAAATCAACGTTAGCTTGTAATGGTTTAACTGTTTCATAGAAACGGAAACCATAAGTGAGTAATTTTTTACTTTCAGCATCACGTCCTTTGCTGCTTTTCCCACCCATCACAACGGAAATTAAACGCATATCACCATCTGTTGCGGATGCAACAAGGTTGAAACCTGCGGCATTTGTGTGACCTGTTTTGATCCCATCAACAGCAAGGCTCTTATCCCACAACAAACCGTTACGGTTAATTTGGCGGATGTTGTTAAAGGTAAATTCTTTTTCTTTGTAAATGGCATATTCTTCTGGTACATCACGTACTAAAGCTTGACCAATAAGCGCCATATCACGTGCGGAGCTATACTGGCCTTCTGCATCTAAGCCATGAACAGTTTCAAAATGGGTGTTTTTCAAACCTAATTTATTCACATATCCATTCATTAATTGAACAAAATTGGTTTGATCTCCAGCGATATAATCAGCCATTGCAACACAAGCATCGTTACCTGATTGCAGGTTAATCCCACGAGTCAGTTGAGAAACGCTGACTCGATCTCCTGGTTTTAAGAACATCAAGGATGAGCCTTTAAACACAGGGTTACCGGTTGCCCATGCATCATTACCCACGGTGACTATGTCATTTGCACCAATTTTACCTGATTTAATCGCCTGACCAATAACATAACTGGTCATCATCTTGGTTAAACTGGCTGGGTCACGACGCTGATCCGCATTACTTTCAGCGAGGACTTTTCCTGAATTATAATCAATGAGTATATAGGCTTCAGCATCTATGGCTGGTGCTGCGGGAATTGAAGTATTTGGAAAGCTGTCATTGGCATTTGCAATACTGGCAGTCAAAAGAAGCAGAGCAGAACCCAGCACTGTATAACGCACGATGCGTGATGGAGCGACATTATTCATGGTTTTACCATTTACATCCGAAATTCGGTTAACACAAGGAGGCGCAGTTTAGCAAAAGAATAGGGCAAGAAAAAAGCCACTTTTGCGCTCCACCAATTATTTTTGTCAGTTTGATACAGTCATACTTTAGGCCCCATCAACATCATCACAATGTTGAGAGACCTAAAATGTTTGGTATGTATTCAGATTTAAGGTGCGACTACCATCGAAGTTTGGTTTTTTTCTGATTGTAGACGGCCCTGTACTTCAACAGCTTGTTGTCGAGTACTAAACGGCCCTAATTGAACCCGGTAGATACCATTGTAGGGTTGTAAACGCCCAGGAACATTAAATTGTGTTTTTAGTTCATCCAGCATTTTTTGTGCGTTCGGTTGGCTGCTAATTGCACCCGCTTGGACTAAAAAGCCACGCTCAGGCACCGCTTCTTCGGCCGCGGGTTGTGGCTCTGGCGTAGGGGTTTGTAAGCTCATATCTGGCATCACTGGTTGCATAGGTTCTTTGGGCTGTTGGACAGGCAACGCATTTTCTGGCGTTGGTAAGTTTTCCATCACAGGCGTTCCCATAGGGCCTGAACCTAGCTGTGGGCGCCCAGGTAGTGCATAGCTCTGCTTAACAAAATTAGAGCCGACAGTACCGGTACCAGAAAGTGTACCGTCTTGGGCGACTTGGATAGCGTCTATTTTAATCTTAGTGGTTGGTAATAAATTTAAGCGGTCAGCCGCAGCCCGAGAAATAGCAATGCTTTTACCTTGCATATAAGGGCCACGGTCGTTGACTCGAACCACCATCATGCGGCCATTCATCATATTGGTAATACGCACATAACTAGGGATTGGCAAAGTCGGGTGTGCTGCGGTTAATTCTACGGGGTTAACTCGTTCACCAATGGCAGTCATATTGCCTGTTGATTCAGCACCATAAATTGAAGCGTAGCCAACTTGGCTAAATTGTGCCGGGTCACGTACTATTTGGTATTGCTGGCCATTACGTGAGTAATCACTATTTGCTGTTGGGTGATATGGCTCATAATGAGGTTCAGCACCTAATACATCTTGAGTGGGCACATTGGTTGGCACTTGGGCGGGTTGCTTAACCTCTTCTGTAACACAGCCACTAAGTAGCGCGGCAGTGACACCAAGCATTATCCATTGTAAACGCATACTAAGCCTCATTTTATAAACTTTTTGAAAGGAATCTTCGGTGTGTATGTATCGACATGATAATACCGAATCCAGCCATTAAAACAATTAAGGCAGAACCGCCATAACTCACTAAGGGGAGGGGAACGCCAACGACAGGTAATATACCACTGACCATGCCGATATTCACAAACACATATACAAAAAGGATTAAGATCAAACCACCAACCATCACTCGACCAAAGGTATTTTGTGCGCTGGCGGCAATATAGAGCCCGCGGATAATCAGCAAAATATATAAGCCAAGAAGGATAAGAACACCGACTAAGCCAAGTTCTTCGGCTAATACAGCAAAAATAAAGTCAGTGTGCCTTTCAGGTAAAAATTCAAGTTGTGATTGTGTACCGTGCAGCCAACCTTTCCCCATTAACCCACCAGAACCAATCGCAATTTTTGATTGAATAATATGGTAGCCCGCACCTAATGGGTCAGTTTCTGGGTCCAATAACATCATGACACGAGCCCGTTGGTAGCCATGCATCAAGAAGAACCACAGCAATGGAATAAAGGCCGCTAGGGCGATAGCAGCAATAGCAATCAGCCGCCAACTCATCCCAGCAAGAAATAAGACAAATAACCCCGAAGCCGCCACAAGGATTGATGTTCCAAGGTCAGGCTGTGCAGCCACTAATAATGTCGGTACAAAAATGAGGACGAGTGCAATCAGTGTATTTTTAAATGAAGGGGGACACAAATCACGATTCATAAAGCGGGCAACCATAAGTGGCACCGCTATCTTTGCAATTTCTGAAGGTTGGAAACGAATAAAACCGAGGTCTAGCCAACGTTGGGCCCCTTTACTGATTTGCCCAAACACATCGACAAAAACTAATAAAATGACACAAAAGATAAACAGATGTGGAGCCCAATTTTCATACATTCGAGGGGGAATTTGAGCCATAACGATCATTACAATAAAGCCAGAAGCTATTTGCCCTAGCTTTCGCTCCATCATTTCAGGGTCTTGACCACTAGCGCTCCACATAATAAACGCGCTATAGGCAAGCAATGCCATGATAATTAATAGCATAGGCACATCTATGTGCAGACGTGTTGATAATGAAATTTTTTTCTTATCGTCTGTCATCTTTTTTATAGCTCACTGTATTTGGTTGAAGCTGATAGCTTGAACGGGACATCAGCGGTCCTCCCCAGCGCTAGTTGGTGAGGTGGCAATTTCTGTACGGTTATCACCAAGAAGAACATGGTCAAATATTTGCCGCACTATATCCCCTACAGAAGGACCTGCGCCGCCATTTTCTAAAATAATAGTGACAGCGATAGTTGGCTTATCATAAGGCGCATAAGCAATCATCAATTTATGGTCACGCAAGTGCTCGGCGAGTTTACTTGCATTATAGGTTTCATAACTAAAGACTTGAGCCGTTCCAGACTTCGCGGCAGCTTTATAAGGGGTACCGATAAAACTACGACGACCTGTACCATTAGGTGCATTGGCTACGCCATACATCCCCTGTTTAGCGAGTTCCCAATAACCCGAATGAATGTCCCCAATTTGAGTGGTTTCTTTATCTTCATAAGGCACCATGGCATTACCAAGTTTGGTGCCATAAAGTAAGTGAGGCGTTTTGACCTGACCGTCATTGATTAAGGTCATTAAGGCCTTTGACATTTGAATTGGGGTAGCAGTCCAATAGCCTTGGCCGATCCCGACTGGAATAGTATCCCCTTGGTACCAAGGTTTCTTATAACGTTTTTGTTTCCACTCACGAGTAGGCATAATGCCTGAACGCTCTTCGGCAAGGTCGATCCCAGTGTACTCGCCAAAGCCAAAGCGGGTCATCCATACAGAGAGACGGTCAATACCCATATCATAGGCAACTTGGTAGAAGAAGGTATCTGCAGACTCAATAATAGATTTCATCACATTCAGCTTACCATGGCCCCAGCGTTTCCAATCTCGGTAGCGTTTTTCTGAGCCGGGGAGTTGCCACCAACCGGGGTCAAATATTGTGGTGTTGGGCGTGATGACTTTTTCACTCAATGCGGCAACAGAAATAAAGGGTTTTACGGTTGAGGCTGGGGGGTAAAGCCCTTGGGTTGTTCGGTTAATCAACGGCCTATCAGGGTTATTCAGTAACGCTTGGTAATCTTTGTTTGAGATACCGTTGACGAACAGGTTTGAGTCATAGCTTGGGTTAGAAACCAGCGCCAGTATTTCCCCGTTGCGTGGGTCTGTCACTACGACAGCAGCACGGCTAGTGGTTAATAATTTTTCAATATAGATTTGTAACTCGAGATCAATCGTTAAATAGATATCCCGGCCAGCTTGAGGCGGTTGTTCATGAAGCTGGCGAATAACCCGCCCTCGGCTGTTAACTTCGACTTCTTCATAGCCTGTTTTACCGTGTAATACACTTTCATAATAACGCTCGATGCCTAATTTACCAATATCATGGCTAGCCGCATAGTTGGGTAATAACCCGTCTTTATCAAGGCGCTCGATGTCTTTATCATTAATTTTAGCGACGTAGCCGATGACATGGGTCAATGCAGAACCATATGGATAGGAGCGACGTTGATAACTTTTAACTTCTAAACCGGGGAAGTGGTATTGGTTTACGGCAAAGCGAGCCACTTGAACTTCATTTAATTGTGTTTTTAAGGCGATAGAGGTAAAACGACGTGAGCGCTTACGTTCTTTTTCAAAATTAGCAATATCCTCATCGGTTAAATCAACGATATCACGAAGTTTGTCTAAGGTTTCTTGTAGGTTATCGACTTTCTCTGGCACGATTTCTAACTGATAAAAAGTGCTATTTAGGGCGAGCTGTGTTCCTTGCCGATCGTAGATAATGCCACGGCTTGGTGCAATGGGCACCAATTTGATTCGGTTATCATTAGAGCGAGTTTGGTAATCCTCATGGCGAACAATTTGTAAATGGTACAAATTGGTCACGAGGATCGAGGTTAAAATGACAATCACGCCGAAAGCAATAAGCGCTCGGCGGATAAACAAAACAGATTCTGCGGTGTGGTCGCGAAAAGGGGTGCGTTGTGTTTTCATCCCATTGCCATTTTGAACTTATTCAAACCAAACTATTCCCTATGATAAGGGTGATTAGTCGTAATACTCCATGCGCGATAAAGACTTTCGGCAACAAGGACACGAACTAGTGGGTGAGGAAGCGTAAGTGGTGATAATGACCAACTTTGCTCAGCCGCCGCCTTACAAGCGGGAGCTAGCCCTTCGGGACCACCGATCAATAAGCTGACATTACGGCCATCTTGTTTCCACTTATCCAATTGAATGGCCAGTTTGGGAGTATCCCAGCGATCTCCTGGAATATCCAAGGTGACAATACGGTTTCCTTTACCCACGGCTGCGAGCATTAACTCGCCTTCTTTTTCTAAAATGCGTTTTATATCTGCGTTTTTCCCGCGTTTCCCAGCGGGTATCTCCGTTAATTCAAACGGCATATCTTTAGGGAAACGGTGGAGGTAATCCATAAAGCCGGTCTGGACCCAGTCCGGCATTTTTGTTCCAACGGCGATGAGTTGTAATTTCAAACTCAGCTCCAGAGTTTTTCTAATTCGTACATGCGGCGGCTTTCGTCTTGCATAATATGCACAATAGCATCACCTAGGTCTACTACGATCCAATCAGAAATGCCTTGCCCTTCAACACCTAATGGCATTAAACCATTTTTACGGCAGGCATCTATTAACCGGTCAGCGACAGACATCAGATGGCGGCTTGATGTCCCTGTACAGATGATCATCTGATCGGTAATACTTGATTTCCCTTGAACATCGATAGTGATAATGTCTTCTGCTTTGGCATCATCAAGCTGATCGATAATAAATTGTTGGAGTTCAGTTCCTTGCAAAAGGTTCACCTTTCATTCAAATAAACAGAATATTACATTAAACACTGTTTGTAGTTTGTAGATAAAGCGTTTGCTGATAGCTAATGAATCAAAATCATTCTCAGCGAAGCCATTTTACCCTAGATTTTAAGAAAAATCGGCTAAATTCTTTTTTATTCATTATGGAGTGAAATTTATAGGGATATCTGCTCACTTGAGCAAGAGGTTTGTGTTAACTTTACAAAATAACTCAACAAATTCGCACCCTAGCAAATATTTTAGAGTGAGATGGATATTGTGCAAATAATGAAGCCAAATATTTTCGTATTTGAAGGGGTTAGTCATCTCCCCATGAAAATTCAACCATGGGTAGAGCCTATTGTGGAATACCTAACGGCTGATGTTGTCAATTCAGCCCACAACCGCGTAGATGGCATTATTTGTGCTGCGCAAGATAGGCTTCAATTGGCTGGGTTATTTCCAGCGAGTATTGCGGTGATCACTGACGAGCAATGGCATGATGTCGACTACTGGGATAGTTTCTTAACGAAACTGTATGTTTTGCAAAGGCTTAATAACTTATGCCAACACCTAACACAGGCTGAAATCATCCAATTTCATAGCCGCCATAAATATTTGATAATGGCATATTCTCCTGTGGGGTATCAATTAACTGGCCGCTTAGTGGCAAGTATTCGTAAGGGAAGCGATCTCCACGGTTTTTTTAACCACTACAAAGCAGGGCTAATGGAAATATTTTCGTCCCTTCCAGCTAGAAATATTCAAGTAAATGCGCTTAGCCATATGCAAGGATATTTTAAACGTAAAGCAACCTCAGATGAGAAAAAACGGTTGTTATGGTTGATCAATGATTATCGAGAAGGGAATTTACCAATAAGCCAGCCGTTAGCAATGATGCGCCAATTATTGGTGCAATACCCTGATAACTATTTGAGTGAACAATATTTTTTTGAACCTTACCCTAATTGCATCCCCATAAGAGAACTTCCTTATCGTTGGTAAAGGTGCTGTTGGTGAATATATTGAAGAACGGTTTCAGGGATAAGTTCGCTACAGGTGTCCCCTGCATTTAGTTTTTCACGTATTTCTGTGGCAGAAATATTGATAAGAGGGGTGTCACCAATAAAAATATAACCATTGGCAGATTGGCTTAGTTGCGAGGGTGTTGTGGCTTGATGTTGTACCAGCCAAGCTTGCATTTTGGGGTCGGTAAATTGCGTAGCATATCCTGGGCGGGCACAAACTAATAAGTGGCAATTATCAAGAATTTTCTCCCATTCGTACCATGTATTAATAGATAACAAGGAATCTTGCCCAATGATAAACGCAAGGGGTTGGGTTGGGCCCATTTCTTGGCGTAGTTGAGAAAGTGTTTCTATCGTATATGAAGGGCTATCTTTTTCTAGCTCACGAGTGTCGATGGCAAATAACGGGTTATTTTTAACCGCTAATTTTACCATTTCCAAACGCTGCAATGGGGTAGCCTCTGGTTGCGGACGGTGTGGCGGGACATGATTGGGTAATAAAATAATTTTTTCTAACCCAACTTGTTGAGCTAGAGCCTGAACAGGGCGTAAATGACCGAAGTGGATCGGGTCAAATGTCCCACCAAATAACGCTTGAAGGTGATTGTGTTTATCTTTAGGCGAAAAATGGTCAGTCATGAATAAAATTCTCTGCAAATGCTTTACCACATAATAACATAGATAGTGATTGTAGGTCAGGCCATGCTGAGTGACTAAAATCTTGTTTAATATGGATTTCAGCTTGTGTTAATAACATTAGTGCAGATTGTAATTGATGCAACGTTAAACGCTGTAGTGCTTCAGAGATCATTCCACGGCGGTTTTGCCAAACTTTGTGTTGGTCAAATAACGTTTTCAATGGTGTTGTGACTGATTGGCGTTTTAACGTAATAAGCAGTATTAATTCACGTTGTATTGAACGTAACAAAATGACGGGTTCAACATCTTCATGTTGAAGTTGTTCTAAAATATGCCATGAACGGCGTGATTTACCTGCAAGTAACGCGTCGACCCAATGGTACGGTGTAAAATGGGCAGAATCATTAACTGCATTTTCAACTCGGGGGTAGGTGAGTTTGCCATCAGGGTACAGTAATGACAGGCGCTCAAGGGCTTGCGCCAAACCTAGTAAATTACCTTCGTAGCAATAACAGAGCAGTTGGTTGGCTTCGGCTTCTAAAGATAAGCGCATACTGTACGCGCGTTTCGATACCCACTGAGGGAGCCGTTGGTATTCAGGCGTCAGGCAACTGACATACACCGCCTCTTTACTGAGGGCTTTAAACCACCCGCTGTTTTCTTGGGCTTTTGTTAGTTTATGTCCACGTAGTACAAGGAGTAGATCTGGGTGAAGTAACTGCGACAACTGGCTTAATTTTTCCGCCATTGCTGCGTTGGGGCCATTTTCAGGTAATAACAGCGTCAGAGTTTGACGACTAGCGAATAAGCTTAGCGCCTGACATTGGCTAAAAATTTCATCCCAGTCAGTGTTCTGCTCAAGAGAATACACAAAATGTTCCTCAAAGCCTTGTTGTTGGGCAGCTTTGCGGATGGCATCTTGACTTTCTTGAAGTAGAAGGGGCTCATTGCCCCAAATCAAATAGCGGCCTCTTAGCGTTTCTTGTAACGAAGAGGCCAGCTGTTCAGGGTAAATACGCGTCATTATGGTTGCGTGTTCGTATCAGCCGCTTGGTTTTTTGCTTTTTCAAGTTCGGCTGAGTGGACAAGCAGTAACTTACGAACTAAGTTACGTGCAGCTTGCTCCTGCATTTCTTGCCTAACAATTTCTTTTTCTGCATCTTTCGCAAGTGCTTCTAAAGGGTTGTCAAAGAAAGTACGCTCAACACGACTTTGTAGCGGGTAAATAGCGCCATCAGGCATCAACACTTGCGCATTCATAACAAGTGTAAGTTGCTTTTCTGCTGCTTTACCATCTTGATAAATCGAAACGGTTTCCGTGTTTTCATTGGAACCGAGGACTTTCAAAATAGGGACACTTGCGTTGCCTGTTTCAAGGATTGTTACGTTATTCAGCCGTAACTGCTCCCTAAGTGCCCTTGTAGGATAGCCATATGGGTCACTTGAACTCAGCTGCAACGTTTTCAGTTCTTCAGGAATTTGGGTGGTTCCTTGAAGGCGAAAACCGCAGCCTGCGGTGACTAGCACCGCCAGGCTCAAAAATAAAGTTATCAGATAACGCACCTGGCCTCCTTATCAGCCATCAACCTAACTATTAACCTACAACAAGGTTTAGCAATTTGCCTGGAACATAGATTACTTTGCGGATGCTAACACCTTCAAGGTATTTCGCTACGCTAGACTCTTTTTGTGCCATATCCAGTACAAACTCTTGGTTTGCATCAGCAGGAACTGTTATGCGACCACGGACTTTACCATTAACTTGAACAACAACCAGCTTGGTGTCATCAATCATCGCTTGCTCATCAGCAACTGGCCAAGAAGCAAAATCAATATCTTCATTATGCCCAAGCGCTTGCCACATTTCGAAGCAAGCATGTGGGATAATCGGTGACAACATTAACGTAATTGCTTCTAGAGATTCTTGAACTAACGCACGGTCCTGTTCGCTCTCTTGTGGGGCACGAACGAGTTTGTTCATGAACTCCATCACAGCAGCAATAGCAGTGTTGAATGCATAGCGGCGGCCAACATCGTCGGTAACTTTAGCAATCGTTTTGTGCAGGTCGCGACGTAAGTCTTTTTGCTCTGGCGTTAACGTGCTGATATCTAAAGGTAAGGTTGCCCCTTTTTGTGAGTGTTCGTGTACTAAACGCCAAACACGGCGAACAAAGCGGTTCGCACCTTCTACGCTAGATTCTTGCCATTCAAGGGTTAATTCAGGTGGTGCGGCGAACATCATAAACAGACGAACGGTATCGGCACCGTATTTTTCGACCATTAATTGTGGGTCAATACCGTTGTTTTTCGACTTAGACATCTTGCTCATACCGGTATAAACCAGTTCATGGCCTTCTGCGTCTACAGCTTTAATAATACGGTTCTTATCGTCACGTTCAACAATCGCTTCTGCTGGAGAAACCCAAACGCGCTGACCGTCACTCCCGGTGTAGTAGAATGCATCAGCTAATACCATGCCTTGGCACAGCAGACGTTTAGCTGGCTCATCGGAGTTTACTAAGCCTGCATCACGCATTAATTTATGGAAGAAACGGAAATACATTAAGTGCATGATAGCGTGTTCGATACCACCAATGTACTGATCAACCGGTAACCAATAGTTAGCCGCAGTTGGGTCTAACATACCCTCATTGTGTTGTGGGCATGTATACCGAGCGTAATACCAAGATGATTCCATGAAAGTATCGAAGGTATCTGTTTCACGCAGGGCTGGCTGACCATTAATCGTGATTTTAGCCCACTCAGGGTCGGCTTTAATCGGGCTAGTAATACCATTCATTACGACATCTTCAGGTAAAATTACTGGCAGTTGATCTTCAGGAATTGGAACGACTGTGCCATCTTCTAATGTTGCCATTGGGATAGGTGCACCCCAATAACGTTGACGTGAAACCCCCCAGTCACGTAAACGATAATTTACTTTACGTTGACCTGCGCCAAGAGCAACCAGTTTGTCTGATATCGCATTGAAACCAGCTTCGTGATCTAACCCGCTAAATTCACCTGAATTAATCAGAGAACCTTTATCCGTCATAGCTTCTTGCGATAAATCAGGCTCGTTGCCTTCTGCATCAGCAATAACGGCTTTGATAGGTAAGTTGTATTTGTGTGCAAACTCCCAGTCACGTTGGTCGTGAGCAGGAACTGCCATGACAGCACCCGTACCGTATTCCATTAAAACAAAGTTAGCGACCCAAATTGGCAGTTTTTCTTGGGTTAATGGATGCACAACGAATAACCCTGTTGCCATCCCTTTTTTATCCATGGTTGCCATATCCGCTTCTGCGGTTTTGGTATTACGGCACTCATCAATAAATTGAGCTAATTCAGGGTTGTTAGTCGCTGCCTCTTTAGCTAAAGGGTGACCTGCGGCAACAGCCACGTAAGTCGCCCCCATAAAAGTGTCTGGGCGGGTAGTATAAACGGTTAATTTTTCATCACGTTCGGCTACATTAAAGGTGATTTCAGTCCCTTCTGAGCGGCCGATCCAGTTACGTTGCATCGTTTTAACTTGCTCTGGCCAATCTTCGAGTTTATCGAGGTCATTGAGCAGTTCTTCTGCGTAATCTGTGATTTTAATAAACCATTGTGGGATTTCTTTGCGTTCAACTGGGGTATCACAACGCCAGCAGCAACCATCAACAACTTGCTCATTGGCGAGTACAGTTAAATCGTGTGGGCACCAGTTAACCGCTGAGGTTTTTTTATACACTAAACCTTTTTCATATAATTTAGTGAAGAACCATTGTTCCCAACGGTAATACTCAGGGGTACAGGTTGTGACTTCACGGTTCCAGTCGTAACCAAAGCCCAACATTTTTAGCTGGCCTTTCATGTAATCGATATTGGCGTATGTCCAAGGTGCAGGAGCTGTGTTGTTTTTAACCGCAGCACCTTCAGCAGGTAGGCCAAACGCATCCCAACCGATTGGTTGGAGTACATTTTTCCCTAACATGCGTTGGTAACGAGAAATAACGTCACCGATGGTGTAGTTACGTACGTGGCCCATGTGTAGTCGACCAGAAGGGTAAGGTAGCATGGACAGGCAGTAGTATTTTTCTTTGCTGTTGTCTTCTGTCACTTTGAAAGTTTCTTTTTCATCCCAGTGACGCTGTACTTTAGGCTCTATATCTTCTGGACGATATTGTTCTTGCATGGCACCGATAATCCTATGGTGAATATAAATGCTACATCTGTAGCGTGGATGTCTATCTTTATTTAGATCCGCATAGCATAGCGGATCTGTACCGAAAACAACAATAGTTGATTAGCTGAACCTGCGGGGGGAAGCTGAATATTGCTTTTCGGGGAACGGGATCAGCATATTTTATGCCGATAACCAAACAACTTAACTAAAAAAACAGCTAAATGGTAGTGGTTTCTTGAACTATTTTGAATTCAGCAAGTTGTTGTTTATTTCTATAGAAAGAGCATTGTCTTTATTGTCCCGAATGAAAAAGCATGAATTCCTTAAATAAGATGAACTCATTGAACGTAAATTAGAGGTGATACCGATAAAAGGGGAAACAAATGAACGCGATTAAAGCTCAATGCCACTGTGGGGCAATAAAGTTTACAGTGAAATTAACCGATGGGTTAAATACGGCTAGGCGCTGCAATTGTTCTTTCTGTGCGATGAGAGGGGCTGTCGCTGTTTCTGCACCATTATCAGGGATTAAACTTTTGGAAGGAAAAGATAAGTTAACAGAATATCGTTTTAATACTCATCAAGCTGTTCATTTTTTTTGTTCGGTGTGCGGTATTTATACCTTTCATCAACGGCGATCAAACCCAGAGGAATACGGGGTAAATGCTGCCTGTTTAGAAGGTGTCTCACCATTTGATTTTGCATCTGTGAATGTAATGGATGGTGTTAACCACCCAAATGATGGTGGCGGTGGCGTAATGGGGCAGTTAATATTTAAAAAAATGACTAAAGAAGAATGACGAGCTAAAGCGCTTTATACCAAAATAGTGCGGTTTCATGAGCGTTTTTGGTGCAACGGTATAGCGCTTTATTATAACCCTCGACACAACAATTCTTGTGTACATAATTCTTGTGTAAATAACGTGGTGAAATCGCAGTGAGTACAGTCTAATTCGTCGGGGTGAGTAATCTATAAGATGGAAATATTTTGTCGGTTGATTTTCATGGTTGTTAAGAAAAATGCGGTTAGACGATAAATTATGGAAGATTACGTGACAGCGACTCCAAGGGAGCCCTGCCACGTTGTTTAGATATATTATTGAGATGAATTAATGAAGTATTTTCGCAAGGAAATCTTTAGCACGTTCAGATTGTGGGTTAGCGAAAAAGTCTTCTTTTTTACTGTCCTCAACAATTTTCCCTTCATCCATAAAGATCACGCGGTTTGCTACTTTTTTGGCGAAGCCCATTTCATGGGTAACCACCATCATGGTCATCCCTTCATGAGCTAATTCAACCATGACATCAAGTACTTCGTTGATCATTTCAGGGTCAAGAGCAGATGTTGGTTCATCAAATAACATTGCAATAGGGTCCATACAAAGTGCGCGGGCAATGGCGACACGTTGTTGCTGTCCCCCTGATAATTGAGCAGGGAATTTGTTCGCATGGCTTGTTAAGCCAACTCGTTCTAAGAGTTTCAACCCTTTAGCTTCAGCGGCTTTTTTATCTCGGTTTAATACTTTGACTTGTGCCAATGTTAGGTTTTCTATAATTGATAGATGCGGAAATAGCTCGAAGTGCTGGAACACCATTCCCACCTTAGAACGCAACTTTGCAAGGTCAGTTTTTTTGCTATTAACTTGAATATCATTCACAAAAATTTCACCCTGCTGAATAGGTTCTAAGCCATTCACTGTTTTTATTAATGTGGATTTACCAGAGCCAGATGGCCCACATACTACCACGACTTCGCCTTTTTTGACTTCAGTTGTGCAGTCTGTAAGCACCTGAAATTGGCCATACCATTTAGATACATTTTTCAGGGTAATCATGAAACAGTCCTTTTCTTAAGATAATTCACTAACATGGAAGCGCCAAAACTGATTATAAAGTACACCAGACCTGCGAATAGTACCATTTCCACCTGTGTGCCATCCCGTTCGCCAATGTTAGTGGCTGTCCGGAAGAAGTCCGTCAAACTTAGGACGTATACCAATGAGGAGTCCTGAAATAAGACAATACCTTGAGTTAGTAGCAATGGTACCATTGCTTTGAAAGCCTGTGGTAATACAACTAGCCTCATGGTTTGCATATTTGTCATACCAAGTGCTAATGCTGCTGATGCCTGACCTCGGGAAATACTCTGTATACCCGCACGAATAATCTCTGAATAGTAGGCCGCTTCAAAAAGGGAGAAGGCTATCATTGCTGAAATTAAACGAATATCATTTTTTGGTGATAAGCCTAGAACATTTTGTAATAAGCTAGGCACAATCAAATAAAACCACAATAAAACCATGACTAACGGGATAGAACGAAAGGTATTAACATATAAGGCAGCAAACCAACTGATAGGCTTGAAAGGTGATAGCCGCATAACAGCTAAGACTGTTCCCCATAAAATCCCGACGACAATGGCGGTAAGTGTAATTTTAGCGGTGACAATAAAGCCATCAATTAAGAAGGGGATACTCGGTGCAATTGAGCTCCAGTCAAATTCGTAAAGCATCTTATCGCCCTCCAATAGTGCCAGGTAAACGAACTTTTCGTTCGAGTAGCGACATTAAAATCATAATGATGACGTTAATACCAACATAAGCTAATGTTATGGCTGTAAATGATTCCCATGCATGGGCAGAGTAATCCAGTAGTTTCCCCGCTTGTGCAGCCATATCAACTAAGCCTATTGTTGATGCGATTGCTGAGTTTTTGACCAAATTCAACATTTCTGAGGTCATTGGTGGCAATATTACTCGGTAAGCATTCGGCAATAAAACGTAACGATATGTTTGTGGGAGAGTTAGCCCCATCGCCAGAGCTGCGCTTTTCTGCCCGCGAGGGAGCGATTGAATAGCGGCTCGAACTTGTTCGGTCATCCGTGCGGCTGTGAATAACCCAAGGCATAACATTGAAGAAATAAAAAATTGGTAGTTAGGGTCTAACTCCATTTTAAACCAATCCCCAATGGAGCGAGGCAGCAGCTCAGGGATCACCAAATACCATGTAAAGAATTGCACAATCAATGGTACATTACGGAATAACTCAACATAGGCAGTGCCAATAAAGGCTAAGTAACGATTAGGTACGGTACGTAGAATACCAAAAATTGAACCGACTAAGAATGCGATAATCCATGCACAAATAGAAAGTGTAACGGTGACTTCAAGGCCAGATATTAACCACCCTAGATAGGTGGTATTCCCAAACGGGGCTTCCTGAAGGAAAATCCCCCAATTCCAATCAATAGACATAATGTTGACTTCCTGTGGGCAATTAGATCCCCGAATACTGTTATCGATAAGTATGCAAGGCGGGGAACGACCGCCTTGCCACTATCTACTTCACAGTAATACCCTGTTTGTCTTTTTATTAGTTTAATGCTTTGTCATTCGGTGCTTTAAATAAGGCTTTCATTTCATCGGATAACGTAAATTTCAGGTTGAGATTTTTGGGTGGAATTGGCTGGTTGAACCAACGCTCAAAGGACTTCTCTGCGACGCCTGATGTTTGTGCATTGGCGATAGTTTCATCAACGAGAGCTTTAAACTGAGGGTCATCTTTACGTAACATGCAGCCATAGGCCTCTTCAGTTTGCGGTGTACCGACTATCTCCCATATTTCAGGTTTTTTAGCTTTAGCACGCTCACCCGCTAACAGCGCATCATCCATCATAAAGGCAACTGCACGACCGGATTCTAAGGTACGGAATGAATCACCGTGGTCTTTGGCGCTAATAATGCGCATCTTCATATTTTTTTCGTCATTTAACTGATTGAGTAGAATTTCAGAGGTGGTACCAGAGGTAACCACGATGTTTTTCCCAGCTAAATCTGCGAAATCTTTCACACCTGAATCGCCTTTGGTTAACAAGCGTGTGCCGACCACGAAGATAGTGTTAGAGAAGGCAGCTTGTTTTTGTCTCTCTAAGTTATTGGTGGTTGAGCCACACTCGAAATCAAATGTGCCATTTTGCAGTAATGGAATACGATTTTGTGAAGTAATCGGGATCAGTTTGACCTGTAAATCAGGCATATTGAGTTTTTTCTTTACTGCATCGACAATTTCGTTGGAATAATCTTGTGAGTAACCAACGACTTTTTGGCTATTATCATAGTAGGAAAATGGGACAGAGGATTCACGGTGACCAACAACAATTACACCGTTGTCTTTGATTTTTTTCAGAGTACCGTTTAGCTCTTCTGCTTGAACAGCGCAGGTTGCACCTAAAATCATCATTGATAATACAAGCTTACTTATACGCATAATTACAGCTCCTTTAGACCATCGGTGTAAACCCATCGTATTTCAAACGCTATCTTGACGGGCGAGCGTCAGTTGGGCTAATTGCGGTTAAAGCTGCTGTTAGCTAAACTGTTGTTCTTCCGTTAGATACCCCTTGAATGACTTTGGCTTTGTTGTGTTGTGTTTGCGGATATTTTGCTGATTTAGACAATGCCGCGATTATCCGCTATATGTTTTATTATTGTTAAAAAGTAATTAAATTTGTTAATTAATGAAAACAAATTGTTTCAATTTCGGGAGCTGTCTCGCATATTATTTGGCGATTTCTTGAATTGCTGCACTAACATGATAAACAGCGGCTAAAATTTGTTTAAATCCGACAATCATGCACCGTTAGAGTGCAAATCATTTCGTTTTCACTCGATGATTAAAATAAAGCAATTTTTGTGCCTACTTTTAGATGTGTTTAGATTTTCATTGAGCTAAAAAGGAATGTTTTTTTGTAAAGTTAGATGATGATACTTGTACGGAATGTTTTGCTGTGTAAGATGTAACCTCTATTTAACTTATAGATGGTGTAATGGTATTAATCAAAGCATGGTTTTTATCATTGCTACTAGCGTGTAAACCATATAATTGGTGTTATTTCAGGAAGATATACCGAGATACGCATGAACAGGCATTTGAAATTAGGTAAAGGATTAGTGATACTCGCCTGTCTGATGGTGTTGGTTTGTATGAACCAACGTGCTGTCGGAGAGCGTCTGTTCGCCAATTTTTTTGTGCCTAATGTGTTAGTACAGGCGCAAGACCCTACCGGGTATAGCTTTAGCTATGTCGAACAACCTCAAATAGAACAGAGTGATAACAGTAGTACTCAACTTTCCAGTTGTGAACTTAGCGCGAAGTCATTAATGACATTGTTGCCTGCTGTTATTGAACCATTCTTCTTTATGTTTCTTTCTTTAGCTGCATTAACTCTATTTTGCACTAATCTATTTATATCTAGAGCTAACAATGAAGAGAAACATGCCCCCCCTCGTGTCAGACGACATTTACAGTTTTGTAATCTTCGGAATTAGCACACAACAAATAGGGATCTGTTTGTGTAATTTATTCTGGAGGAAACAATGCGTTTTTTGATTAATTCATTTTTAATTTTATTTGCTCTTTTTTCGAGCAGCATTCATGCTGCGGATACGGGGTGGTTGCAACCAGCGAATAACGGGTGGATGAGTGATAACACCCCAAGGCATGCACAAGTGAGGTTACTCAGTTCTACCCAAGAACAGGGTAAAATCGATATTTTGCTTGATGTGAAACTTGATGATGGCTGGAAAACTTATTGGCGCTCACCGGGAGAGGGGGGCGTTGCACCTGAAATTGTGTGGTCATCACCTGTAGAGTCCACCGATTGGCAATGGCCAACGCCTGGGCGTTTTGATGTCGCAGGGGTATCAACTCAAGGCTATATGGGGGATGTTGTTTTCCCTATTACAGTCAAAAGTACTGAAAAACTAGATAAACTGGCTGGGACATTAACATTATCGACTTGTAGTAACGTTTGTATTTTAACGGATTATCCGTTTGAGCTCGATTTAACTGAGCCTGTTCCTGCTGATTTTACTTGGGCGTTTAACCAAGCGAAAGGGGCAGTACCGCCAACAAGTGGTTTAGTTGAGCAAACTAAAGTTGGTTTTGCCCATGACAAGCTCGTTATCGAATTACAAAAAAATTCAGGTAGCTCGTGGGGGAAACCGAATATCTTCACTGATGTTGTTGAAGGTGCAACATTAGGGGTGCCTGAGATTGAAGTCTCAGGGGAGCATTTAACAGCAACTATCGACGTTGGTGATGATTGGGGGGGGGAATCCCCAGATTTAACCGGTAAAACTGTTTCATTTGTTGTGAGTGATGGTGATATTTCTCAGCAAATTAATAGCCAAGTTGGTTCATTTTCAGGAACTATTGGTGGAAGTAGCGCTGGAAGTGCAATTTCCTTATGGCAAGTGGTGGTATTTGCCTTGGTTGGTGGGTTAATCCTTAACTTAATGCCATGTGTTCTTCCTGTGCTTGCGATGAAGCTGGGCTCGGTATTGATGGTGCCTCAAGGTGAACAAAAAACCATTCGTCGCCAATTTTTATTATCTTCCTTAGGAATTTTAGTTTCCTTCTGGTTACTTGCTTTACTCATGACGCTGTTACGTGTTGGGCAACAAGCCGTTGGCTGGGGAATTCAGTTTCAAAACCCATGGTTTATTGGTTTTATGGTGCTAGTTACAGCACTGTTTACTGCTAATTTATTTGGTTTATTTGAAATTAATTTAGGGAGTAAGGCTAACACTCGTCTTGCAACCGCTGGTGGGCATGGAAATAGTGGGCATTTTTGGCAAGGCGTTTTTGCAACCCTGCTAGCGACTCCTTGCTCTGCACCATTTTTGGGCACCGCAGTTGCTTTTGCACTTACCGCCCCGATGGAAGAGTTATGGTTGATTTTCACGGCTCTGGGAGTCGGGATGAGTTTGCCTTGGTTATTAATCGCCGCTTTCCCAGTAATATCAAGGTTATTACCAAAACCTGGCATGTGGATGCTAAAATTACGTGCTGTGCTTGGGGTGATGATGCTCCTCTCCAGCTTGTGGTTAATTAGCTTATTAATTCCTCATTTTGGTGTCACAGTATCAACAGCTATAGCGGTAATTTTCTTAGTACTGCTGGTGGTTTTTATTGCGATAAAAAGAGGGGTACGAGCTGCGTTCTTGCCATTGTTGTTATTTGCTGTTTTCGCTATTGGTTTTGTGTGGATGACGCAAGAGCAACATACCGGAAGCCGTTCTTTAGTAAAGGATAGTGTAGATTGGCAGCCATTAACTGAGCAGGCAATTACAGATGCACTGGCCGATAATAAACGTGTCTTTATTGATGTAACCGCTGAATGGTGCGTGACTTGTAAGGCGAATAAATACAATGTGTTATTGAGAGATGATATTCAGCAGCTTCTTAGTGAGCCTGACGTCGTCGCTTTACGTGGTGATTGGACGAAACCATCACCAGAAATTACTGCCTTCTTACAAAAACGTGGGCAGGTAGCTGTTCCATTTAATCAAATTTATGGCCCTAACTTGGCCGAAGGCGAAGTACTGTCAACTATACTTGACCGTGAGTCGTTAATATCAGTTATGAATCAGGCCAAAGGAGCCACAAAATGAATAAAACAATTTTAGCTGTTCTATTTTCATCACTTATGTTTGGTGCAATGGCACAAGCCGCGCCACTAAATGCAGAACAGGAAGCACAAGTTCGTAAGTTAGTCAGAGATACGTTAGTAGAAAACCCTGAGATTTTAGAAGAGGCGATCGTCGCACTGCAAGCCAAACAGGGTGAGAAGCAACAAGCGCAGATGAAAGAAACGCTAAAAATGGAAAAAGAGGCATTATTTAATGACCCAACTAGCCCAGTTTTAGGTAATAAAAATGCGAAGCTAGTTTTGGTCAACTTTACTGATTTTAACTGCCCATTCTGTAAACGTTTTGACCCACAACTAGAGGATATCGTGAAAAAATATCCAAATGATGTTGCTGTGGTTATCAAATATCTGCCATTTAAAGGCCAGACTTCAATGGATTCGGCTCAATTAACGATGACATTATGGCAAGAGAATCCAAAGGCGTTTGAAGCGTTACATCATAAGTTTATGCAAAAGCAAGGCATGCTGTCTGATGCGAATATCAAAGAAGCGCTGAAAGCGACGGGTAATGATAAACTGAAAGCGAGCGAAAAAAGCCGTGAAGGTATTCGTACTAACATGATGTTAGCTGAAAAACTGGGAGTTAATGGGACACCAGCGACACTAGTCGGTGAAGAAATGATCCCAGGGGCTATTGATGCGCAGCAGTTTGAAGCGATAGTGAAAGAGCAGTTGGCTAAGCTCAAATAATATCCTTGTTATACTTCGCGCTGTGGCGTTGTTGGCTTGGCATACTAACCCTAGTCACATACTGATGTATGCTCCTAGGGCTTAGTTTCACTTGCCGCCTAGCCACAACACGAATTATTTAGGGGATAAAGCTAAGCTTAAGATTGACTTAGAAAAGTATTAGCGAATCAGCAAAGAAAGCATTTTAACTTAATGACAAAGCATTAATTTCGATTAAATGCTTTGCTTTGCTACACTTTAAATTTGTACTATTTGATAACAAATAGGTTAATAACCGTATGAATAGACTGAAAAAGTGGTCTAAAGAAATTATCGTTTTAGCCATTATATTGTTTGTTGCCTTTACGGTAATGGACTTGTGGCGTAAACCACAAACTTTAGCCCCTGCATTGTTGGAACAACATACTTTAGTTAATGGTGAAACGGTTTCATTAGCTGAGTTAAGTAAAGAAAAACCGATATTGGTTTATTTTTGGGCTACATGGTGTGGTGTGTGCAATCTAACTTCGCCAACAGTTTCAGATTTAAATCAATCAGGTATGCCGATTATTTCTGTTGCCATACGTTCCGGTGAAACGGCTCGCTTAGTCTCAGGGATGGAAAAAAAGGATTTAAACTTCCCTGTTATCAATGACAGTAGTGGGCAGCTCTCGAATGCGGTAGGAGTCAGTGCAACACCGACGTTTATGGTAATTGATAACGGCGAGTTAGTTAGTTTTACTTCAGGCTGGACTAGCTCTTATGGTTTAAAAATGCGTATGTGGTTAGCCTCATTTTAATATTTTTATGATCCCCTCGCTCGTTAAAAGGGGATTTTTCTGTCTATAAGTTTAATTTATCATTATGGTAAACTCATCCTGCTATATAAATAATAAAATAGGTGGATGGGATGGTAGTGTTCAAAAAAACAGTATGCTTACTGTTAGGTGCAGTATTAATGGTTGGGTGCTCGCCTGATACGGAAGAAAAAGCAAAATCTGAGCCGTCTTCTGTAGCAACTGCGAATTCAGAATTAAAACAGCGCGTTGATGAAATTAAAAGAAATTCGACAGAAGATAAAATCAATGCATTTAATGCCAAGTCAGATGATGACCCGACAATGCTGCGTGGCATTTTTTTGTCTGAAATGGCGAAATCATTACCTATGTTGATTGATGATGTAACATTATTAACAGAGGTGACAGAAAAAAATGGCATGTTGTTTTATCAATATACTATCAAAGGGATCCCTGACAATGTGCTAGAGAGTAATAGCTGGCAGCAGAACATGCGTAAGGTCTTAGATATAAATTACTGCGGTAAGGATGCAGGAATGAAAATTTTACATGAAATGTTCCCTGATGGGATCACGCATAATTATTATAAATCCAATAAATTAATTTTTACCTATATTGTTACTCCTGCTATTTGCCTCTAACCTTTATTATTGCGCCTGATAATCGCTATTTATCAGGCGTACTCATGATTAAAACTCTAAATTACGAATAAAACGGTATTCAGCCGATTGGGGTTTTAAGCGGTATAAATTGGCTGGTCGGCCGCGCTCATGGCGTTTTTCCCCTGTATCGATAAGCAAGTCTGCTTGTTCTAAACGACGTCTAAAAGACTTGTTTTGCAAAGTCTTACCAATTAAAACCTCATGGACATGCTGCAATTCAGACAGTGTAAAAACGTCAGGTAAAGCAAAGCCGGGTACGATGGAATAAAGTGATTTTTGTTGTAAGCGCTCACGAGCCTGTTGATAGAGTTGTAAATGGTCAAATGCCAGAGGCAATGTAGCGATGTCATCAATAGATACCCATTTTACTGATTCGACGGTCTCAATATGAGCTTCACAATCTTGATAAGCAATTAAAGCGGTATAACAGACAGTGACAGACCAACCCCGAGGATCACGTTGTTTATTACCTACCGTACAAAGTTGTTCAACATAAGGCGGGATAACCCCAGTTTTTTCTTTTAGCTTACGTAGGATTGTCTCTTCGATAGTTTTATCATTTTGTTCATCAACGAAGCCACCAGGTAACCCCCATTTCCCCTTTTCAGGGAAATTTGCCCTTTCGACTAATAAGACTTTGAGTGTGTTTTCATGATATGTGAACAAGACGGCATCAACAGTCAGCAGTGGTGAGAGATATTCATTTTTGTTATATCCTGCTAAAAATTCTTTTTCATTCATATTGTTACCTACTTTAAATTGCACTCAAATCAATAGAGCTATCATACGCTAAAAGCCAATTAATGTCATTAAGACATTTAATACTTGACTTGTTTGTGTCCATAGGACAATAATTAATTAAGGTCATAAGGACATTAATGAGAGGTGGACTATGTTCAATTTTAAATATTTCAAAGCAGACTCATCTACATTTGTTATTCAGTCAGTGAATGGGAAAGTGCGTAAGCAAGGAAAGGGGATTAGTTTTTGGTATAACTCGGATAAGACATCTATTGCGGCATTACCGTTAAGTGCTCAAGAAGCTCCTTTTATTTTTAATTTACAAACTGCGGATTTTCAAAGTTTACGCATTCAGGGGCAAATTTCATTTCAAGTGAAGAACCCAGAAAAAACAGCAAATGTATTAAATTTCAATTTAACTAAAGATGGAAAAAATCACGCTTCTGAAGACCCACTTAAATTGAGTGATAGAGTAGTGAGGGCTGCGCAAACTATTATCCAAGCCAGAATTCAAACGACTTCATTGCGTGATGCATTACTTATTAGCCAATCATTAGTGACTTTAGTCACTCAACAACTGGCAGAACAAACGCTAATTGAATCATTAGGCCTTGAAATTTTAGACGTCTCTTTTGCTGCAATAGCGCCTTCACCTGAAACTCTTAAAGCGTTAGAGGCGCAAGCGAGGGAGTCAATTCTAAAAGAAGCGGATGATGCTATTTACGCAAGACGCAAATTTTCTGTTGAACAAGAAAGAACGATTAAAGAAGCGGAATTAGAAACGGATTTATCTGTTCAAGCAAAAGAACAACAAATTGAAGAAGCTCGCCTTGATAATGAACGTAAGCTATTACGAGAACGAGCAGAAATAGAGCAAGAAGAGTTGGTTGCGCAAGTTAGTGCAGAGGCAAAGCGCCAAGAGTTAGTCACACTCAGTGTGGGAAACCAGCGTATTCAATCAGAAGCAGATGCTTATGCTATTGAAACCAAAATGAAAGCCTATAGCCAGTTACCCGTTGAAAATTTAAAAGCGCTAGCGTTGGCAAAAATGAACCCAGAACAATTAATGGCAATGGCTTTTGAGTCACTGGCTCAAAATGCAGGGAAGATAGGGGAACTTAATCTATCACCTGATCTATTTGGTCAACTAATGAAAAAAGGAGGGAAGTAATGGAAGGAATGGATAATGCTAGATTTGTATTAGTAACACGTAAGACGCGCTTACAGGAATTGATTGAACGCTTTAATACATGGCCACAAGCGAAATTCTATTTAGAGCATAACCATGTGGAAGTTGATGATTATCTTAATGAGCATGATCTTTATCAGAGGCAATTAATCCAAGCTGAATCAATATTAAAACCATTAGGTAGGTTTCAATTATTAGAAAGAAAACTATTGCCCAGTTACCAATTTTCTAAGCAAGATATTGTGGTTGTGATCGGGCAGGATGGCTTAGTTGCCAATACGTTAAAGTACCTGAATGGGCAGCCTATTATTGCGATTAACCCAGACCCAGCGAGATGGGATGGCAAATTATTACCTTTTGAAATAGGCCAACTAAAGGAAGTTGTACAAAAAACAATACAAGGCAAGGCAGAGCAAAAAACAGTTACTTTTGCACAAGCAACAACCAATGATGGTCAATCATTATTAGCGGTGAATGACTTGTTCATTGGCCCGAAAAGCCATACCTCTGCGCGTTATTTATTGAATTGGAAAGGGGAGAAAGAGTTTCAATCTTCTTCTGGAATTATAGTTTCAACAGGGTTGGGTTCAACGGGGTGGTTTCAATCTATTTTAGCTGGAGCTAAAGCGATTACAGGCGTGGCACATCATCCCCTTTCTAATGGATTTGGTTGGGGAGACAATAAATTGCAATTTAGCGTTAGGGAGCCTTTTTTAAGTAAAACAACGGGCACGAAATGGGTGTTTGGCACGATAGAAACAGAATCACCTCTAATGCTTGAATCGTTGATGCCTGATAATGGCGTTATTTTCTCAGATGGAATAGAAGATGATTTTTTACAGTTTAATGCGGGCTGTATTGTTACAGTGAAAATCTCAGATTTACGAGGGTTACTTGTTGGTTAGTTTAGTTTCATCAGCCTCAATATTTTTGCTTATTGAGGCTGATGACAGATTAAATTTTTCTACGTCGGTTCATTGTGAAACCTAGTAAGCCAAAGATGACAACCACGGCCCACATTGGGTAATTGCTCCAACGTGCATAAGGCGTTAACCCTGTCGTCGGGATGACATCAGTGGCAAGTACTGCTGTTTTAAACTGAGGCAGTATATCTTGGATTGTCCCGTCAGCGCTGATCACAGCAGTAATTCCATTATTGGTTGAGCGTAGTAATGGGCGACCTAATTCTAACGAACGCATTCGAGCCATTTGGAAATGCTGCCATGGACCAATCGATTTTCCAAACCATGCGTCATTCGATACGGTAAGTAAGTAATCGCTATCTGGCTTAAAGTTATCTCTAACTTGCGTACCTAAGATTATCTCATAGCAAATTGCGGCTGTAAGATGCATATTCCCTACCGCTAGCTGAGCTTGTTGATAATCACCTCGACTAAAACCTGACATAGGTAAGTTAAAGAAAGGGGCAATAGGGCGTAGTATATCCTCTAAGGGAACAAACTCGCCAAATGGAACTAAATGGTGTTTGTTATAACGATTTTTAGAAGGGTAAAGATACGGCGTTTTATCACCTAATACGATAATAGTATTAAAAAATTCATACTCACCATTCGCTGGCCTTGCATCGACAATTCCGGTTATTAAGCGCGTATTAGAGCCTGCCAGCAGTTGATCGAGGGATTTTAACCAAGCTTGGTTATCGAGTTCAACGGAAGGGACGGCAGATTCGGGCCAAATGATCAGTGAAGCTTTACCTATATAAGGCCTTGATAACTCCATATAGGTGTCTTTGGTCTTTTGTAAAAAGCTGGCTTCCCATTTCATCGATTGGGGAATATTGCCTTGTACTAAAGCGACTTGCATTTTTTTGGCTTCAAGAGGGGTGAACCATTGAATATTTTTGGCAAGTAGGGGGGCAAACAATAAAACCGCAGCCGCTATTAAGGCCATAAAACTGCGGCGTATTATCGCTAGCACTAATAGGCCACTGATACTAAATAGCAACAAGGTAACCATTTCAACACCAAAAACTGGTGCTAATGCTTTCATTGGCCCATCAATTTGGCTATAACCAAATTGGAGCCATGGGAAGCCAGTTAATACCCAACCTCGTAGGAATTCAGTTAACTGCCAAAGTGCAGGTGCAAGGAAGACTAAACGCCAGATATTGGCACTGGGAGCAAATTTAGTGAGTAATGCCCCAAATAGACCGGTATAAAGAGAGAGATATGCCGCCAGAAGAATAACGATAAGTACATTAACAGGGCCAGGCATTCCACCAAAGTCAGCAATACTCACGTAAACCCAATTGACACCGCTACCAAATAAACCAAACCCCCAAGCAAAGCCAATCGAAAAAGATTGCTTAACCGTCCGCTGTAAGGTGAGTAATTGAAGGAAAAGAATAGAAAGTAGTGCAGCGGGCCAGATATCAAAAGGCGAAAAAGCCAGTGTTCCACTGGCTCCAAATAGTAAAGCCAGCAGTAACCGTAACCGCTGACTTTGATAAATAGACGTTGAATTCATTAAGTCTGTTCTTCTTCCAAAGTCGGAACTGGCGCGTCATCTGGAATTTTCACGTGAAGCAGAAGAATTCGACGACTGTCTGCCATGGCAACTTTAAATTGGTAATTGTCTATAGTGATAACTTCACCACGGGAAGGTAAGTGACCAAAGGCTTGCATAACTAAACCGCCCACGGTATCAACTTCTTCATCACTAAATTGTGTATTAAAAGCATCATTGAAGTCTTCTATCTGCGTCAGCGCGCGGACAGAATAAGAATGCCGACTGAGTTGACGGATATCAACGTCATCTTGGTCGTCATATTCGTCTTCGATTTCGCCAACAATAAGCTCTAAAATATCTTCAATGGTAACAAGCCCTGACACACCACCAAACTCGTCAATGACGATAGCCATATGGTAGCGTTGAGAGCGGAACTCTTTGAGTAGCCTGTCTACTCGCTTACTTTCAGGTACAACAACTGCTTGACGTAAGACTTTATCGATACTAAAAGGTTCTGCGTCAGTGCGCATAAATGGCAGCAAATCTTTTGCCATTAATAAACCTTCTATGTGGTCTTTATCTTCACTAATAACAGGGAAGCGTGAGTGGGCTGAATCAATAATGACATCAAGGCACTCATCAAGCGTTTGATTGCGTTTTAAGGTAACAATTTGGGAACGCGGGATCATAATATCGCGTACGCGTTGATCCGCAATGTCCATTACCCCTTCAAGCATTTCGCGGGTATCAGGATCAATCAAATCGTTTTGTTCAGAGTCGCGGATTAATTCGACTAAGTCATCACGATTTTTAGGTTCACCGTGGAACAGGTGATTTAATAGTGCAAAAAACCCTTTCTTAGGACCAGGGTTATCGCTACTCGAAGAGTTATCGTCGCTCATGGCGGTTAATTTTGTATTCCTCAATAAAATACTCGACATACTTTGAACTACAGCGTTGTTAGCTGTACTCGGCTATGGGTTTAATAGCACAAGTTAAAGTATTTAGAGCTAGGTTAGTTAATAAAAACAACTTGCTTGATTCTTTTTTAGCATAAAACTGACGGTTTATCCTCATAATTACCGTCAGTTTTTTGTAAAATAATGCTTTTTTATAAAAGATAACTAGAAAAATTATAGTTAGATCATGCTTTCTCTGCAAGATAGGGGTCGTCATAACCTAATTCTGCTAAGATTTCAGTTTCTAAGCTTTCCATTTCTTCAGCTTCATCATCTTCAATATGGTCATAACCTAGTAGATGTAAGCAACCGTGGATCACCATATGTGCCCAGTGCTCTTCAGCACTTTTTTGTTGTTCAATCGCTTCTTGCTCAACAACTTGACGACAAATAATTAAATCGCCTAATAATGGCAGCTCAATTTCCGGCGGTGCTTCAAAAGGAAAAGATAATACATTTGTGGGCTTATCTTTTCCTCGGTAGGTTAAGTTTAAATGATGGCTTTCCGCTTCGTCTACAATGCGAATGGTGACTTCACTTTGCGCTTGAAATTTAGGCAGTACTGCGGCTAACCAGCGTTCAAATAAAGCTTCAGAGGGTAAGCCGTCCGGATTTTCACATGCAATTTGTAAATCGAGAATAATATCGATGCCACTCATTTATTGGTTTTCCTGCTTTTCAAATTGCTGTTGTCGTTCTTTTTCTTCACGTAACTGCTGGCGGCGCTTATTATCTTGCTCTTCCCATGCTTCATAAGCCATAACAACTTTAGCCACTACTGGGTGACGAACAACGTCTTCACTGTGGAAAAAATTAAAGCTTAAATCATCAACCCCAGAAAGGACTTCTATGGCGTGACGTAAACCCGATTTACTGCCGCGCGGTAAGTCAACTTGGGTAATATCCCCTGTTACCACCGCTTTGGAATTAAACCCAATACGCGTCAAAAACATTTTCATCTGTTCGATGGTCGTGTTTTGGCTTTCATCTAAAATAATAAAAGCATCATTTAATGTGCGGCCGCGCATATACGCCAATGGCGCAACTTCAATCACGTTTCGCTCAATCAGTTTTTCAACTTTTTCAAAGCCTAACATTTCAAATAAGGCGTCATAAAGGGGGCGAAGATAAGGGTCAACTTTTTGGCTTAGATCCCCCGGTAAGAAACCGAGCTTCTCACCAGCCTCAACAGCTGGACGAGTTAGCAATATTCGGCGAACTTCTTGGCGCTCTAGTGCATCAACAGCAGCGGCAACAGCTAAGTATGTTTTCCCTGTCCCAGCAGGGCCAATCCCAAACGTAATATCATGGTCTAAAATATTTGCGATATATTGCGCTTGGTTTGGTGTACGAGGCTTGATTACACCACGTTTTGTTTTGATATTCACGGCCTTACCGTAGTCTGGCACGCTGTCAGCGGATTGCTCTAAGACACGGCTATCGAGTATCGCTAAGTGAATGTTTTCAGGGTCTATATCCGGAATAACACCGCGCACAGGGGAGGTATCCACATACAGCTGGCGTAAAATTTTACTTGCCGCTTGTACATTAAGTGGTTTGCCCGATATTTTAAAACGGTTATCGCGTCGGTTAATTTCGATGGCAAGACGGCGTTCAAGTTGCTTAATATTGTCATCAAATGGCCCGCAGAGGCTCATTAAACGCTGGTTATCTGCGGGTTCTAGAAAGATTTCTTGTGTTGCGATTTGCAAAGTTGTTGTATCGGTCACTGAATATCCTATCGTTAGATTATTACTTAGGGTTGATAGTTGCCAACACCTAGCTCATCTTCTTTACGAGTACGTGCAATGACAGATGCAGGGGATTCGTGAACACGAAGATCCATTTGCTCCTCTGTGCGGATCACTTTGCCGCGTAGAGAGTTTGCATAGACGTCCACGATTTCTACATCCACAAATTTACCAATCATATCCGGTGTGCCTTCAAAATTCACAACGCGGTTATTTTCGGTACGGCCAGAAAGTTCCATGAGGCTCTTACGTGAAGGGCCTTCCACTAAGATGCGTTGTACAGAGCCTAACATGGCACGGCTAAAGCTCATGGCTTGTTGGTTAATGCGCTGCTGTAATAAGTATAGACGCTGTTTTTTCTCATCTTCACTGACATCATCTGGAAGGTCGGCCGCAGGTGTACCGGGACGCGCTGAGTAAACAAAGCTAAAACTCATATCAAAATCCACATCAGCGATTAACTTCATAGTTTTTTCAAAATCATCGTTAGTTTCGCCAGGGAAGCCAACAATAAAATCTGAACTAATAAGAATACCAGGGCGAGCTTCACGCAGTTTGCGAATAATGGCTTTATATTCTAGTGCGGTATGAGCCCGTTTCATCATGGTAAGAATACGGTCAGAACCACTTTGCACTGGAAGGTGTAAATAGCTCACCAATTCAGGGGTATCACGGTATACTTCAATGATATCATCTGTAAATTCAATTGGATGACTGGTTGTAAAGCGTACACGGTCAATCCCATCGATAGCAGCAACGAGGCGTAATAATTCGGCAAATGAGCAAATTTCACCATCAAAGGTTTCACCACGATAAGCGTTAACGTTTTGCCCTAACAAGTTAACTTCACGGACACCTTGTGCTGCTAATTGTGCAATTTCAAATAAAATATCATCACAAGGGCGGCTAACTTCTTCGCCTCGTGTATAAGGCACTACGCAGAAAGTACAATATTTATTACAGCCTTCCATAATTGAAACGAATGCGCTTGGGCCTTCTGCTCGTGGTTCAGGTAAGCGATCAAACTTTTCAATTTCAGGGAAACTGATATCAATCACAGGGCTACGGGTACCTTGCACCTGATTAATCATTTCAGGCAAGCGGTGTAAGGTCTGTGGACCGAAAACAATATCAACACTTGGTGCACGCTGACGGATAAAGTCCCCTTCTTGTGAGGCTACGCAACCGCCGACACCAATAATGATATCTGGGTTTTTATCCTTAAACGTTTTCCAACGCCCGAGTTGATGGAAAACCTTTTCTTGCGCTTTTTCACGAATTGAGCAGGTATTTAGCAGTAATAAATCAGCTTCTTCTGCAACTTCAGTGAGTTGGTAACCATGGGTGTTTTCCAATAAAGAAACCATTTTGGATGAGTCATACTCATTCATTTGGCAACCCCAAGTTTTAATGTATAGCTTTTTATTCGTCGACATGTCGTATATCCGGTGTTTTCGAAGCGGCTAGTGTAATGGACCTCGAAACGCGTTGTAAATCCAAAGTCCTACCCTCTTTTTGGGAACTTGCATGCATTTTGATGAAGAACATCATTGTATGATGGGATAAATGCAAAGATATTTAAAATAATATCACTACACCAAATTTAAGGGCAGGCAATTTGCCTATTGTTTTAAAGTTAGGGCGTATTGTATTCATTTGAGGCATCAGTGACTAGAGGATGTTGAGTATTTGTGGTTAATTTTTATGCAAATTAACGGCTTTTAAGCAAAACAGGCCACTTATGGCGTCGCGGTATTCACTCAATGTAGCACTCTTATGGGTTTCTAACATGGATATTTTCTGTGAGAGCCGCAAATATTGGGTACAATAGCTTAATCAAATAATAATCCCATCAAACAATGAATAGTGTAGCTAATGTGATGAATAAATTAATCGAATCTTATGATGTTGTCGTGGTGGGAGCCGGTATGACGGGTGCCGCGGCAGCATTGGGCTTTGCCCAAGAAGGCATGCGAGTCGCTTTGCTTGAAAAGGCAAAACCAGCGGCATTCGATCCACAAAGCGCACCTGATGTCCGTATTTCTGCGATTAGCCGTGCATCCGTTGAATTATTGCAACAATTAGGTGCTTGGCAGCATGTAGAGGCCATGAGGAGTGCCCCTTACAGGCAGCTAGAAACATGGGAAGAACCGGGTAGCAATGTTCTTTTTGACGCTCAAAGCCTTGGGTTGCCAGAACTCGGGTTTATGGTTGAAAACCGCGTACTGCAACTTGCACTATGGCGTGAGTGTGAAAAATACGACAATTTAGAATTGGTTTGCCCTGCGCAGCTGGTTAATTTATATCGGCCTCAGAACCAAAAAACGTGGTGTATTGAATTAGATGATAACCGAACTATAGAAGCGCAACTTGTTGTGGGAGCCGATGGCGCTAACTCCCAAGTGCGTAAAATGGCGGGGATTGGCAACCGTGGTTGGCAATATCGCCAATCATGTATGTTAATTACTATTCAAACACAGCAACCTCAGCAAGATAAAACATGGCAACAGTTTTTTCCATCGGGCCCTAGAGCATTCTTGCCTTTATATGATCACTGGGCTTCTTTGGTTTGGTATGATAGCCCTGACAAAATTAGGCGTCTGCAAGGGATGTCGATGGAACAGTTAACAGGGGCGGTTTCAGAGGCCTTCCCTGAACGTTTAGGGCCAATAACCGCAGTGGCTTCAGGGGCTTTCCCATTAACACGTCATCACGCGAACCGCTATGTTCTTGATGGTCTAGCACTGATTGGCGATGCGGCGCACACCATTAATCCATTAGCGGGGCAAGGCGTCAATCTTGGGTACCGTGATGTAGATGCGTTGTTAAAAGAAGTCATTTATGCACGTGAATATCTACAGCCTTGGTGCTCCATTGAGGTATTAAAACGTTATCAGCGTCGTCGTTTACCTGACAACTTAGTTATGCAAGCAGGGATGGATGTTTTCTATATGGCATTTAGTGAAAGTTTACCGGGGTTGAAAATGTTAAGAAACCTCGGGTTAATGGCAGCTCAGCGCGCTGGAGAAGCTAAAAAACTGGCATTGAAATATGCCTTAGGGTTATAACGTTGATGTGAAATGGACAATAAAATAGGCCGCTACCAGCGGCCTATTTTATTTAAGGTAATAAATTTGGTTTATTGTTAACTAGATCAATAGGTTGTATATCATTTGATTTATTGATATTGATAATGCTATCACCTTCAGTTACCTCTGGGTCAAATGTCTCATTTTTATCTGAAAATGCATGTGCTAACTTTTCGGTATCTAATTCTTTTTCCCAACGGGCGACGACAATACAGGCGCATGCGTTACCAACTAAATTAGTTAAAGCACGGCATTCTGACATAAAACGGTCGATACCGAGGATTAATGCCATACCTGCAACAGGGATGCTTGGTACTACCATTAATGTTGCTGCGAGAGTAATAAACCCTGCGCCAGTCACCCCTGCAGCTCCTTTTGAGCTGATCATTGCGACAAGCAGTATAGAAAGTTGCTGCCAAATTGTGAGTTCAATATTAGTGGCTTGGGCAATAAACAGTGCAGCCATGGTCATATAGATATTGGTACCATCAAGGTTGAATGAATAACCTGTTGGGATCACTAAACCTACAACTGATTTTTCACAGCCAGCCCGTTCCATTTTTCTCATCAAACTTGGTAGTGCAGCTTCAGAAGAAGAAGTCCCTAAAACGAGCCAAAGTTCATCCTTGATGTATTTAATGAGTTCGATGATTGAGAAGCCGTTGTATTTTGCGACAGCGCCAAGAACAACTAAGACAAAGAGCAGGGAGGTAATGTAGAAAGTTACTATCAGCATCATTAAGTTACCGATAGATGAAATACCATATTTACCAATGGTAAATGCCATTGCCCCAAATGCCCCGATAGGTGCTAGTTTCATTAGCATCGCAACCATTTTGAACACAGGTTCAGAAAAGTTTTGCAGCAATTTAACTATTGGCTCACCATGTTTACCTGTTGCGGCTAATGCTAACCCGAAAATAATCGCAATAAATAAGACTTGTAGGATATTACCATTCACTAATGGGCTAATGACCGTATCTGGAATGATGTTCATCAAAAAGCCAACAATGGAAGACTCATGGGCTTTTTCGACATAGCTAGCAACTTTTGTGCTATCGAGCGTTGCTGGGTCGATATTAAGCCCAGAACCTGGGCGGATGACATTCGCGACAATAAGGCCGATAAATAATGCAATGGTTGAGAAAGTCAGAAAGTACAGCATAGCTTTACCAGCGACACTGCCGACCGCTTTCATATTAGACATCCCTGAAATACCGGTTACTACGGTTAAAAAGATGACAGGTGCGATGATCATTTTTACTATTTTGATGAACCCATCACCAAGTGGTTTTAATGATTCTCCGGCCTCAGGGAAAAAGTGACCAAGTGCAATACCGAGCAAGATGGCTACGATCACTTGAACATATAAAATCTTATATATTGGTTGCTTTATCATGTTTCGCATAAATTTTCTCTGTAAAAATGTTACGTTTGGCAATTTATAATTATTAGGTTTTAAAACTTTTATTAGAGTTTTTGAGAGCTAATCAATTGGAATGGAAGATGGGATTGAATGTACTAATGACCGCAGCTAGAAAGGATCTTACCCGCCATTAATCACACCTAACTACAATTCGTCGGAAGATTACCACTTTCACTGGTTAATAAAAAATGACTTAAGTCACATATTTGATATAAAAGTTAAACAAAGGTAAATTTTATGCGTTAAATGTTGACCTATTTTAACTGTAAGGAACTAAATTTGTTATTTGTCGGATAATGATGATTTGTAAAAGGCAGGCAATGAAAAGAAATTTTTCAGCTAATAACCAGCATGAAAATATGGAAAATTTATAAAAATAGCGCGTGTAGAAAGAGATGTATGGATTTATTCGTGGAATGCCAAATTGTTTCTATTTAAGTTTTTAATAAAAATAATAAACCAAAATAGCATGGCATCGCGTTGATATTATAGGAGAAAATCAATCAGTAAACTGAGATAGGAAAAATGAAAGAAGGAAGTGAAGAAAGATGGCTGGGGTACCAGGATTCGAACCTGGGAATGCCAGGATCAAAACCTGGTGCCTTACCGCTTGGCGATACCCCAATCTTAAATTCAATGCTACCGAGAAGGAAAATGGTGCGGGAGACAAGACTTGAACTTGCACACCTTGCGGCGCCAGAACCTAAATCTGGTGCGTCTACCAATTTCGCCACTCCCGCAAATAATGGTGGCTATGACGGGATTCGAACCTGTGACCCCAACATTATGAGTGTTGTGCTCTAACCAGCTGAGCTACATAGCCATTTTATATTTTTCAAAATGAAGTTTTTGACAATCTAGATAGGGTAGTAGATGGCTGGGGTACCAGGATTCGAACCTGGGAATGCCAGGATCAAAACCTGGTGCCTTACCGCTTGGCGATACCCCATCCGGGAATTCTACTACAGATTGTATTAAGATGGCTGGGGTACCAGGATTCGAACCTGGGAATGCCAGGATCAAAACCTGGTGCCTTACCGCTTGGCGATACCCCATCCGGGAATTCTACTACAGATTGTATTAAGATGGCTGGGGTACCAGGATTCGAACCTGGGAATGCCAGGATCAAAACCTGGTGCCTTACCGCTTGGCGATACCCCAATCTTAAATTCAATGCTACCGAGAAGGAAAATGGTGCGGGAGACAAGACTTGAACTTGCACACCTTGCGGCGCCAGAACCTAAATCTGGTGCGTCTACCAATTTCGCCACTCCCGCAAATAATGGTGGCTATGACGGGATTCGAACCTGTGACCCCAACATTATGAGTGTTGTGCTCTAACCAGCTGAGCTACATAGCCATCTTTTTTTGCATAACCTTCGTCGGCGTTGCGGGGCGCATTATGCTAATTACAGACACGACAGTCAACAGCTTTTTGCACTATTTTTCAGAAAATGCGTCTGTTTGTCTGATGAATAATCATTTTGTCGATAAAGCCAGCAAAAAACAAGCCCATATTTGAAAAAATCTTTTTCGGGAGGATCAAGATGGAAGGGGAATTATTCGAATGATAGCAGCGTTGAAAACGTATACTTAGTGAAAACAGAGTGGAACCCAGCTTTAAAATTTAAGTTATTTAAGTTTAATCAATCCAATGAATTGCTGAGTTTTCGCGTTAGGGGAAAACAAAAAAGCAGGCATAAAACCTGCTTTTATGAAAAATAAACGGAGAAATTAATTTTCAAATAATTTTTGCAGTAACTCACCATTAAGCATAGCTCGTTTGGTGAGGGCAAATGCGCCTATTGCTGAGTTATGGACAAGTTGTGATGTGACAATAGGTAAGTTTTCTCTAAAACCTTTAAGGGCTTGAGTGTCAATGCAGCTTTGGATCGCCGGAATAAGAACCAGTTCGGCTTCTGTGATGTCACCTGCAATAACCACTTTTTCAGGGTTGAAGAGGTTTATTGAAATAGCAATGGCTTTACCGATCTGACGACCGACATGTTGGATGACTTCAGTCGCTAGCGGGTCACTTTTGTTGGCCGCTTGGCAGATATGAGAAATTGTACAGGTTTCTGCGGTCAGAGAACTTGAATAACCTTGTTCTAGGCGCTGTCTTACGCGGGCTTCGATAGCTTGGTTTGAGGCAATGGTTTCTAAGCAACCAAAATTACCACAGTGGCATAGTTCACCCAGTGGGTCTACTTGGATGTGACCAATCTCCCCTAAGTTCCCACGGTGATTGAGCAGGATTTCTTTGTTAATAACTAAGCCTGCTCCAGCGCCTCTGTGGATACGTACTAGAAGTGAGTCCTCACAATCACGGGTTGCACCAAAATAGCTCTCAGCAAGGGCTAGGCTGCGAATATCGTGGCCAGCATAGCAAGTGATATTAAAATGTGATTGTAAATTATCAATAAGGTGCCAGTTATCAACTTTAATATGCGGCATGTAATAGACAATACCGCTGTGAGGGTTAACCAACCCCGGAAGGATAACAGAAATTGCGATTAACTCTTTAAGGCGACGATGGTTTTTATCAATAAAGTCTTCAAGGGCAGCAATTAACTTTTCTTCGACAGCCTGCTGAGAAGGCGCTGTAATAGGATAATGACCATCAATAATCATTTTACCACCTAAGTCGTATAAGGCTATGGTGGCATCATAGCGCCCTAAACGGACACCAATAGTATGGAAATTTTTATGTTCAGAAACAATTGAAATGGCACGGCGGCCCCCAGTGGAGGCCTGCTGGTCAACTTCCTTGATTAAACCACGTTCGAGTAGTTGGCGAGTGATCTTAGTGACACTGGCTGGGGCAAGCTGGCTTTGCTCCGCTATTTGAATTCTTGATATCGGACCTTGTTGGTCAATCAAGCTATAAACGACGGCACTATTTAATTGTTTGACGAGATCAATATTACCAATTTGCTTTAGCGAGTGGCTTTGATTCATTAGCTAGTTACTCATTTTTTGTAGACTTCGTCTCCGTTAACGTAGGTTGCGAGGACGTTGAAGTCGTGGTTAAACGCGGTCAAATTCGCAATTTTACCAGGAGCAATCGACCCTAAGGTGTTATCAACTCCAATGGCTCTTGCGGGGTAGAGCGTTGCCATTCTAAGTGTTTCATCCAATGCAATGCCGACGTGTTCTACACTGTTTTTGACTGCATCAATCATAGTCAGTGATGAACCGCTGAGTGTGCCATTTTCATCCACACATAATCCATTACGGTAGTATATGGTTTTACCTGCAAAGATAAAATGATCCATTTCACCAGTTTGCGGATCAATCCCTGCTGGTGCAGTTGCATCTGTGACTAAAATTAATTTATCACCTTTTAAATGCTTACTGTTGCGAATATTTGCCCATTGTACATGTAAACCGTCAGCAATAATTCCAGCATACACTTCCGGTGTGTCATAAATGGCACCGACTAACCCTGGTCCTCGGCCTGAAATATATGGCATAGCATTGAAAAGGTGGGTTGAGAAATTTATACCCGCTTTAAAGCCCAGTCTGGCTTCTTCATATGTGGCATTAGAGTGCCCCGCTGAAATAACGATACCCGCGTTTTTTAATTGACGGATATAACCCTGTTCAACCATTTCAGGTGCTAAGGTGATTTTAGTGATAGCGTCTGCGTGAGAAGCTAAGTAATCAATCATTTGTGCTGTTGGTTGACGAATAAACTCGGGGTTATGTGTGCCTTTTTTGATGACATTAATGTAAGGGCCTTCTAAATGAAGCCCAAGCGCTTGGTTTTTATGTTCTTTTAAGTATTCAGTCATGACTTCAACGCCATGTTTCATTAGCTCATCGGAACAAGTGATCAATGTCGGTAAATAACTTGTGCAGCCTGTGCGCTCGTTGGCTTTTTGCATGATATCCAAGTTTTTCAATGTAACATTTTCTTTATTATCATTGAATTGGACACCGCCACAGCCATTGACCTGCAAGTCAATAAAACCAGGGGAGAGAATAGCCCCTTGTAAATCATGCAGTGGAATATTGGCAGGTAGTTCAGCGACAGGACAAACATCCTTGATGATTTCACCATCAATGATGACAGCATGGTTATCCAGTCTTTCATGACCTGTATAAATAATGCAATTAGTTAGTGCATACATGGCTTAAAACTCCTGACCTCTGGGGATTTGGGTCACCGACCAGCTTTCGCTGATCGGGTGATTGATAAATATAATCTTAGTTAAACTTCTCAAGAATTTCAGATTCTAGCTGTTTGAAATATTTAAGTGTTTTGACTTTCAACTCGAGTGTTGCGGGTTCATCACAAACAATCAGTGCTTTCGGGTGCATTTGCACACAACTGATTGTCCACATATGGTTAACAGAGCCCTCAACGGCAGCGTGTACGGCATTCGCTTTATTGGCACCAGTAGCTAAGACCATCAGTTCTTGGGCATCCATTAATGTGGCAACACCTACGGTTAATGCAAACTTAGGTACTTGGTTAATATCATTGTCAAAAAAGCGCGAATTTGCTTGGCGAGTTTCTGGTGTTAACGTTTTAATTCGCGTGCGAGAATTCAAAGATGAACCGGGTTCATTAAAAGCAATGTGGCCATCATTGCCAACGCCGCCCATAAACAGGTTTATTTTACCAAAAGATTTAATTTTATCTTCGTAGCGTTGACATTCGGCATCAACATCAGGGGCATTGCCATTAAGTAAGTTGATATTTTCAGCTTGGATATCAATATGATTGAAAAAATTTTCATGCATAAAGGTATGGTAGCTTTGAGGATGATTAGCTGGAATACCAATATATTCATCCATATTGAATGTTACTACGTGCTTAAAACTCACTTTACCCGCTTTGTATAAAGCAATCAGTGCCTTATATGTTGCTAGGGGGGTACCACCTGTTGGCAACCCAAGTACAAAAGGTTTCTCTGCAGTTGGGTTGAATGCATTGATTTTATCAGCGATGTACTGTGCGGACCAGATTCCGACATCATGTGCATTGTTAAGTGGGATTAGCCTCATGTCTCTATTACCTCTAATAAGTCTGTGAAATCTTTCATGTATATATGTATCCCTGATGTTATTCATTAGATATAGGAATACTCGTTATACTTCAAATTTATTGTGCGTTATCACTTGGTTGCCATGTTATTTTTATCTCATAACATCGTTTCAAGTGTGCTGAGAATATACAGGTTAATGGCTTAAATAAGTTATTTTTAATCATAAAATAAGTTTTCAATAATAGCTACTAATTTAGTCATATCAGGAACTCTTTCGTTGACATTTATCACAAATCACACCTATTTATTTTGCATCGCGAAACAATTAATTTAGACTATGAAATTGATACTCTCAATAACCTAAATTATGATTTAGGTGTGTGAACAAGAAGATCCCGTAAATGGGGCAAAAATAGGGCGATAAAGGGGGAGTTTGTGAATATTCTTAGCTACTTACAGCGGATTGGTAGGGCACTTATGGTGCCAGTTGCTGTACTACCAGCCGCAGCAATCCTTATGGGGATTGGCTATTGGATCGACCCAGATGGTTGGGGAGCGAATAGTGCAATCGCGGCGTTACTGATTAAATCTGGTGCGGCAATTATTGATAATATGTCCGTACTGTTTGCAATTGGTGTTGCTTATGGAATGTCAAAAGATAAGGATGGTGCAGCTGCACTGACCGGTTTTGTCGGCTTCTTAGTGGTGACAACACTGTGTTCTCCTGCATCTTATTCCATGATTATGAATGTTCCGTTGGAAACGGTTCCTGCGGCATTTGGTAAAATTAATAACCAGTTCGTCGGTATCTTAGTTGGGGTACTGTCTGCTGAATTGTACAATCGTTACAGTGGTGTTGAGCTACCGAAAGCATTGTCGTTTTTCAGTGGTCGTCGCCTTGTCCCGATTTTAACTTCTTTCTTAATGATCATCTTAGCCTTCATACTGATGTATGTTTGGCCGGTGGTGTATAACGGTTTAGTGTCTTTCGGTGAAAGCATTAAAGATTTAGGCTCAGTTGGTGCCGGTATTTATGCCTTCTTCAACCGTTTATTAATTCCTGTTGGTTTGCACCATGCACTTAACTCTGTGTTCTGGTTTGACGTTGCAGGGATCAATGATATTCCAAACTTCTTAGGTGGTGCTAAGTCTATTGAAGCAGGTCTTGCAACTGTGGGTATTACTGGCCGCTACCAAGCTGGTTTCTTCCCAATTATGATGTTCGGTTTGCCGGGTGCAGCATTAGCGATTTACCACTGTGCACGTCCAGAAAACAAAGCAAAAGTAGCGGGTATCATGATCGCGGGTGCATTCGCGGCATTCTTTACTGGTATCACTGAACCTCTTGAATTCTCATTTATGTTCGTGGCGCCAATACTGTATGTTGTTCATGCATTATTAACAGGTATTTCGGTATATATCGCAGCCACCATGGAGTGGATTTCTGGGTTCGGTTTCAGTGCAGGTTTAGTCGATATGCTGTTGCAATCACGTAACCCATTAGCTATTCAGTGGTATATGTTGATTGTCCAAGGTTTAGTATTCTTCTGTATTTACTATGTCATTTTCCGCTTTATGATCCGCAAATTTAACCTGTTAACGCCAGGTCGTGAAGAAAGTGCGGGTGACGAAACCATTGACGGTTATGACGAAAGCATTAGCCTTGCTGATAGCAGTGACAGCGATATCCAAAAAGAAGCGCGCCAATATGTTGCCGCAGTAGGTGGTAGCGACAATATCGTCAGTATTGATGCCTGTATTACGCGTTTACGTTTAGGCGTTAAAGATTCAGCAGTTGTTAATGATGCCATGACCAAACGTTTGGGCGCTTCAGGTGTTATCCGTTTAAGCAAACAGAATGTTCAAGTGATTGTGGGGACTCGAGCTGAATTGGTCGCAAAAGCAATGACTGAAGTGATTGCAAAAGGCCCAATTGCAGGTTCTGCGCCAGTTGCAGCAGCAGAAGAGAAAAAAGCCGCAGAGCCTGAGAAAGCAAAAGGTAATGCGATTCTATCCTTAGTTGCGCCAGTAAGTGGTCAAGTTTTCTCCCTTGACGACGTACCAGATGAAGCATTCTCTAGCCGCATTGTGGGTGATGGTATTGCTATCAAACCAACAAGCAGCGAAGTGTTAGCGCCGGCATCAGGTACGGTGGTGAAAATTTTCGAAACTAACCACGCATTCTGCCTTGAAACAGAAAACGGTGTCGAACTCATCGTTCATATGGGGATTGATACGGTTGCACTGAAAGGCGAAGGTTGTGCTCGTTTAGTGGAAGAAGGTGCAGAAGTGACTGCGGGTACACCTATCCTGAAATTAGATTTACCGTTCCTTGAAGCTAATGCTAAATCAATGATTAGCCCAGTTATCATTAGCAATATCGATGATTTCGCGGGTGTCGAGATTTTAGTTGAAGGCGACGTGAAAGCAGGCGAAACGGTTATTTATAATGTGCTGAAATAATTCAGTTTAATATTATAAGTTAGTAAAAGGGTGGCTTAGGCCACCCTTTTTTATGATATTTAATAAGGAAAAGAGAACCATACAGGGTATAACAAATAATGATAATCAGTATTAATTGAGTTTGGTTTATAAAAAAACATAATTAATTTTTAGCTTTTTTGGGGCTGAAATACGAGAATAATTAAAATCAAAGCATCTAAAAGCAATATAAGAAGGTGTCTATAAGGAGAAAATTATGGGGTTAAAACTCATCTGGTTTGATAAACAAACAGAAGAATATGTTGGTGAAGAGTATTCTATTGACTTAGAGAATGACGGTAGCATTATAGAAGCAATTATTAACCCTTAAAAACATTATTAATTAATGGTTGTTTTGATGTGGTTTCTGATTGGGGCTCTAATCTTCAATATTATATAAAACGTAAAATTGATTTTAGTAAATATGATTGCCAAGTTTCATTCGATTATCTAGATGGATGATAATTAATTATATTATTAATAATATAATTTACTTGTTTTTATACAGATTAATATTTTTCTATAAAGATGGATGAACTATTTAAAAAAATAATAAAAATAAGTGGTAAGTAATTCATTGTTATTATTTAAAATAAAGGTAAAAGATTGTGGCAATGTTAGGGATTTATTTAAAGTAATAACATAAGGAATATGTAATATGACGGAATCAGTGAAGCATCTACAGATTCATAAGCTAGAAGATATGAATATACACAGAAACTTAGGTGCAAGTCATAACCCGATGCAGATAGGGCCACCCAGTATAACCATTCATGTCGCGCCTAAAGGAAGTCCAATTTACAATCATTTAGGAGAAGATATAGGGAATACATCTCAATGGGGACACACCTATATTAGTATTCGAGGCGTTAGCCCAGTGACACATAATTATGAACAGATTAGCATGGGGCTTAGTCTAGGGGAAGATTGGGGGACATCAAAAGATAATTTGTCTTTTAATGACCATGTTCGCTATAAAAGTGCTTCTACATTGACGATTACATCAAATAATCAACAGTTTTTTAGTCATTCTTTAATAGCAGGTACCATAACAAGCTATTCTCATACAGTTTCACTCCCTACCATTGATTTAGGAGAAATTTCGTGAGGTTGATTTCATGGTCTATCGTTATAGGAGCGTTCATGATGGGGACTCCAACGTGGGGAGGAAATACAACCCCTCCTTTAATTCCAACTGTAAGGGATCGTCTATATACCATTGGGTATAATGAAACAGAGCTACGTTATGACTCAGATCTACCTAAACGAGTACCTTATCCCAAAAATCAACAACAAGTGGTTGAATTATATCATCGGGCATTAAAATCTAATAAGGAAGATGATAACTATGCTTTGTTTTCTTTTTTCAGAATTGGTTGCACCGATTTTAAGCATTTACATAATGTGAAAGTTACAAAAGAAGAGTGTGCACTGGCAAATTTCTTTTTGAAGAGGGTGCTAGAAATTAATTCTAACAATGGATTAGCTCTGTTATTTACAGGGGTAAACTATCAGCATGGTAATGGGGGGGAAATAAATATGCCAGAAGCAATTTTATATTATGAACAAGCTTACCACCTTTATGGTAATAAGGTACTTACCGCAGGTAAAAAACTTTCGACGATTTATTTACATGGACTCGGAGGGGTCCCTCAGGACTTTAATAAAGCTAAGTACTACTTAGAAATGGTAGCAAGAGATAATCCAAAGGGGCAAGATGCATATTACCTCAAGAATTTTGATACTTATGTTGATTTACTCAAAATATCAAATGAGGGCGATAAATGTAAGCAACAAAATCCTAATAACCGCACTTGGGTAAATGAATGTAATGATAAAGTAGAAAAACAAATAAAGGCATACCAAAAAAAATATAGAGATAATCAGAAAAATGCGATTGGTTAATTTATGACTAGTATGAAAGGTAACTGTGAATAATACCCTAAAATAGAGTAATAAAAATACTCTATTTTTTTCGTGTTAAAAAATTAAATTTGTTAATTATTTTGGCGAAATCTCAAACTAGGTTGTCTAATTTGCATAAGCAAGGGGCTTTTTTCATCGATAAGATAACTTTTCAATGACTCATGAGGACTTATCTGTGGATTGGCTACTGTGTTTGTTTGGATTTATTTCAGGAATAACAACGGCATTATTCGGTTTTGGTGGCGGTTTTATTACGGTTCCATTGTTATATGCTTTGATTACTTTAGTGTGGGGGCCGCAAAGCGAGGCAAGCAGTGTAGCAATGCAAATTGCAGTAGCAACATCAACCTGTGTAATGATCTTTTCATCGGCGCTTTCTAGCCGTGCTCATTACCTTAAAGGCAACCTGAGTTGGCCGATTATACGTCCCTTTGTTATCCCTATTTCAATTGGTGGAATTTTAGGGGCAATAGTGGCGCTATCAATAGATAGTGCGTTGATCCGTTGGATATTTATAGGTTACTTAGTTATTACTATTTTAGATTGCTTTATCCGCCCTGGTTTTATGAATACACAGGCAAATGGTGTAACCGCATCACAAGGGGGCATTTTTGCAGATACCCCCATTGGGGTGGTGATTGGTGCTGTGGCTGCATTTCTTGGGGTCGGTGGGAGCGTGATGACAGTCCCTTTAATGCGACGTAGAGGCGCGAGTATGATCCAAGCGGCTGCATTTGCCAATCCATTGACATTACCAATGGCGATTACAGGAACATTGACGTACTTCTTTTTTGCTATCGACCAACACATTGACCTTGGCGCGGGTTTCCTTGGGATGATCTACATTAAAGGTGCATTGATTTTAATCGCAGCGTCATGGCTGGGAATTCGCTTTGCTGGTTTACTAATGCCTTATCTTAGTGATAAACGTCATGCACAAAGTTATCCGCTATTATTGCTAGTAGTGTTAATGGTGATGTTGTTCACTTAAAAATGAATTGGGCTGATGTCGGGAGTTTTTTGCCCTAAATTCCAGTTTGTTGCACCTTTTGGTGGCTAAGCGCAATCAAACGGTTGTTTCCTGATTGATTATGATAGAATATATTCAGATACTACACGCTTTTAGCGCGCTTTTGGCATTGAGGAATGATGACAATGAATGAGGCAGATGCTCGCCCAACAAATTTTATCCGTCAGATCATAGATGAAGATCTGGCGAGCGGAAAACACACATCAGTGCATACACGTTTTCCACCAGAACCGAATGGCTATTTACATATTGGTCATGCGAAATCAATCTGCTTGAATTTTGGCATTGCCAAGGACTATCAGGGACAATGTAATTTACGTTTTGATGATACCAACCCTGTAAAAGAAGATGTCGAATACGTTAACTCCATTCAAGAAGACGTTAAATGGCTAGGTTTTGAATGGACGGGGAATGTTCGTTATTCCTCTGATTATTTTGATACTTTGTATCAATACGCAATTGAACTGATCAACAAAGGTCTTGCTTATGTTGATGAGCTCAGCCCTGATGAAATCCGTGAATATCGCGGGACTTTGAAAGAGCCGGGTAAAAATAGCCCATACCGTGAGCGTTTAATTGAAGATAACTTAGCATTATTTGAAAAAATGCGTGCAGGTGGCTTTGAGGAAGGTAAAGCGTGTTTACGTGCTAAAATTGACATGGCATCCCCATTTATGGTGATGCGCGACCCGGTTTTATATCGTATTAAGTTTGCGGAACATCACCAATCTGGTAATAAGTGGTGCATTTATCCGATGTATGACTTCACACATTGTATTTCTGATGCGTTAGAAGGTATTACACATTCTTTATGTACACTTGAGTTCCAAGATAACCGTCGTTTATATGATTGGGTATTAGATAACATCACGATTGATTGTCATCCACGTCAGTACGAGTTTTCTCGTCTGAATTTGGAATATACGGTGATGTCTAAGCGTAAACTGAACCAATTAGTGACAGAAAAACATGTCAATGGTTGGGACGATCCACGCATGTTAACCATTTCAGGTTTACGCCGTCGTGGTTATACCGCAGCTTCTATCCGCGAGTTCTGCCAACGTATTGGTGTCACTAAGCAAGACAACAACGTTGAAATGGCATCATTAGAGTCCTGTATTCGTGATGACCTGAATGAGTCAGCTCCGCGTGCAATGGCGGTTATTGATCCAGTGCGTGTGGTGATTGAAAACATGCCTGCTGGTGAAGAAATCTTAACGGCACCAAATCACCCAAATAAACCTGAGATGGGCACTCGCCAAGTGCCATTTAGCAATGAAATTTATATTGACCGTGCAGATTTCCGCGAGGAAGCAAATCGTCAATATAAACGTTTAGTTTTAGGTAAAGAAGTTCGCTTACGTAACGCTTATATCATCAAAGCTGAGCGTGTTGAGAAAGACGCAGAGGGCAATATCACGACTATTTATTGTACATACGATGCAGGTACATTAAATAAAGACCCTGCGGATGGGCGTAAAGTCAGAGGGGTTATTCACTGGGTTAGCGTAGCACACGCACTGCCAGCGGAAATTCGTTTGTACGACCGCTTATTTACAGTACCAAACCCGGGTGCAGAAGAGGATTTCCTGTCGGTAATCAACCCAGAGTCATTGGTTATTCGCCAAGGGTTTGTTGAACCAAGCTTAAAAGATGCTGCCCCTGAAAAAGCATATCAGTTTGAGCGTGAAGGGTATTTTTGTGCAGATAACCGTTTAAGTAGCGCGGATAACTTGGTCTTTAATAGGACGGTAGGGCTGCGTGATACTTGGGCTAAAATAGAGTCCAACTAAAAAATGTTGTAAGCCAATGCACATTAGGTGCATTGGCTTTACCCTCTAACCCTAGTCACATACATATGTATATTTCTAGGGGGGATTTTTTGTTTTCTCTGTGATATTGAATAGAGAATAATAAAAAATAATCAACAGAAAATGAGGTTATTTAATCAGTTATTACCCTTGTAAATAAAGTGGTTTATTGCTGTATAGAAAGAACTACGCTAAATTAATTATGGTTTCTTGTGGTTATTAACCAATAATATCTGAAAATACTGAAATCAAAAATTGATTACGGGATTTAAATCACAAAACAATAAAATCGGTTAGACAGTTTGAAAGATTGTATGATAAAGATATACTCCAGTTAAGATTAATAAAGATATGTAACACACAAAGTGATTAATTTGTTTTTATTAATCTTAATAACTAATGTTTTTTCAGGTTAAATTGAAAAACCATTAGTTAGGTTAAATATAAATTAAATTTATATTTTTAAAAAAGATCAAATAATCTATTACTTGGTTTTAATAATTAAAAATATAAATAACAGGGTCAGTGAACTGAAAGCCCTCAGAGATCTTAATCAGATCTCTGAGGGCTTTTTTTGTTTTTATTCTAAGGAAATATTATGTCAAAACAACGTCGTTTATCTAAGATTTTTGCTCAGGATGGGAAATCCGTTACGCTAGCATTAGATGGTTATTTTTTCTCGACAAAAACAGAAGGTATCGATAATACAATAAAACAAATGCCAGAATTAGTCGCTAATGGGTTGGATTGTGCGCTGGTAACTTACGGTATGGCAAGGAATTACCAGAAGGAGTTTAAAGACATTTCGATTGTGCTGCGTGTTGATTCAACGGTGAATGTATATGATAACAGTGTACCTGACACGCAACAGGTATTTACGACAGAGGACGCACTAAAAATAGATGCTGATGGCATGGTTTGTATGACCTTTCCTGGCGCATTTAATGAAGAAAAAACCCACGCTATGGTCGCTAGATTGGTAAAAGAAGCAGAACAATGGAATATGCCTTTCATTGTAGAATCATTGCCTTATGGTTACCCAGTGACTAGTCCAGAATCCAATGAAGCCAAAGTTATTGCGGATGCCGCCCGTATTGCCGTAGAGCTGGGTGCTGATGTGATCAAAACGCGTTTTTCAGGTACCGAAGACGACTATCTGATTGTTGAAGCTTCGATGGTCCCTGTTTTAGCTTTGGGTGGACCAAAAACAGATACACTTGGCTACTTTAAATTTGTAGAGCATTGCATGAATATGGGGGCTAAAGGTGTTGCGGTTGGGCGTAACATTACACAAGACCCTAAACCTATCGCAATGGTTGCAGGTTTAAATGCCATTATTCACCAAGGGGCATCACCTGAAGAAGCTTATGCTCTATATCAAAATACAAAATAATTGGAATTAAATAATGAATTTAAATAACACCGTTATTCCATCAGTCAGAAATTACAAATATTTTGAGAAGGCATTAAATTGTCGTTCTGAATATATTTTATTACCAGATGCCGATATTGGTAATTTGCAATCTATGATTGGAAAATGCCATAAGGCAGGGAAAAAAGTTTTAGTCCATTTAGAATTATTAGGTGGATTTAAACCTGACCAATCAGGTATTACGGTGCTTAAAAACTTTTATAAAGTTGACGGTGTTATTTCTTCAAATTTTACAGCTCTACGTTATGCAAAAAAAGAAGGGTTAGACACAATATTCAGAGTATTACTAGTGGATTCTCGTTCATTAGAGCAAGCAAGTAATATGGTTAAAAACAATTCAGTTGATGTTGATGCTATTGAATTATTACCAGCTGAATATGCCTGTAGTTGTTTTGATTTATTAAAAAGAAGCTTTAATCAAAGTAATAAACCATTCATTGCAGGTGGATTTGTAAAAAGAAAATATATTGTCGATAAAATTTTCTATACCGGCTTTAACGGAATTACAACCAGTGAACATACCCTTTGGTAAACAACAATTATAAAAATCCGATTACAAAGAGGCTCATAATGAAAACACAATATGTCATGGGCATTGATAATGGTGGAACCGTCACCAAAGCAGCTATCTATAACCTAGAAGGCCAGGTCGTCTCTATTGCTTCAAATACGACACGAATGATCACTCCAAAACCTTTTTTCACTGAAAGGGATATTGCAGAACTTTGGCAATCAAATCTTTTAGTTATTAAAGAGGTGCTAAAAAAATCCGCTATAGATGCTGAGGATATTATTGGTATATCTGTGACAGGTCACGGAAATGGGTTGTACCTCGTTGATGAACAGGGAAATGCGACGCGTAATGGTATCGTATCCACAGATAATCGAGCAAAACAATATGTCGAAAACTGGTATCGGTCACCTCGATTTGAAAGTGATATTTTGCCAAAAACGATGCAGTCCATCTGGGCAGGGCAGCCTGTTGCGTTGCTTGCATGGTTGCGTGATCATGAACCTGAGAGCTTACAAAAAGCCCGTTATATTTTTATGGTCAAAGACCTGATCCGTTTTTATTTAACAGGTGAGGCATACCAAGAGCTGACAGATATTTCAGGGACTAACTTAATTAATGTACGTGACCGTTGTTATGACGATGAAATTCTTGAATTTTGGGGCGGTTTAGAGTGGAAAGACAAGCTGCCACCAATCAAATTATCAACGGATTGTTGTGGGTATATCACCCCCGAAATTGCTGAGTTGACGGGGCTAAGTGCGGGTACTCCTGTATCAGGGGGGATATTTGATATTTCAGCATCATCTTTAGCATCGGGTGTTAACCAAATTAATAAATTAGCGATTGTGGCGGGGACGTGGAGTATTAATGAATACGTAACAGACAAGCCAGTCGTTGATAAAAACCTATTTATGACATCTATTTATCCAATGGAAAATAGATGGCAAATTACAGAAGCCAGCCCAACCTCTGCCAGTAATTTAGAGTGGTTTATTACACATTTTATGGCAGCGGACAAACAACTCGAAGAATCGAAGGGCGGTTCAGTTTATGAGCTTTGTAATCAACTCGTTGCTGCAACAACACCAAGCGAAAGCCAACTCATGTTTTTTCCTTTTGTTTTTGGTTCCAATACCATTCCAGATGCAACAGCAGGGTTTGTTGGTGTCACTAGTTTTCATCATCGTGGGCACTTTTTGCGTGCTATCTATGAAGGGGTCGCGTTTAGTCATCTTTATCACGTTGAAAGGTTAAGAAAGATTAACCCACAACTCAGTGATGTGGTTCGTATTGCTGGAGGGATAACGCATTCCCCAGTTTGGCTACAAATTTTTGCTGATATCTTCCAGTGCCAGCTTGAAATTGTAGATGTTCAAGAACACGGCACACTGGGTGCGGCCATGACAGCGGCCGTGATGGAAGGGCATTTCCCAGATGTATTTGCTGCCTGTGAAGTGATGGTCAAAGTAGCCGATATCATCAAGCCGGATACAGCGAATAAAACCGTTTATCAGCAAAAGTACGCACTGTATAAACGCATGCTTGATGATATGCAAGCTACATGGAAATCCCATAGTCGTTCACCAATGCATATGCTAGCTACTGAATAATAAAAGGAATTAATTATGAAACTTCACTTACAAGGAAAAAACGCATTAGTGACAGGTGGGGCGACAGGGCTTGGACGTGAGTTTGTTCGTTCATTAGCACAAGAAGGCGTTAATGTCTGTTTTACTTACCGCAGTCATCCTGACGATGCAGAGTCATTAGTGAAAGAAATCAATGGGAAAAGTGGTGTAAAAGTCCAAGCCATTAGAACCGACTTAAGTGATAGCGAAGCTATCGATACCCTATTCGATAGTGGGTTAAGTGAGTTCGGGCAGTTTGATATTTTGGTCAATAATGCGGCTGTCTGGCTATCAGGTAAAGTGAGCGAAATCTCATTGGAGGATTGGGATAAGGTGATGAATGTGAATTTGAAATCAGTTTTTCATCTAAGCAAGCTATTTGTTAACCAATGTTTAGCTAAGGAAATAACAGGTTCGATTTTGAATATCACCTCACAAGCAGCTTTTCATGGTTCAACAACTGGGCATTCTCATTATGCGGCCAGTAAAGCAGGGTTAGTGGCTTTTTCAATCTCATTAGCTAGAGAAGTGGCAAAACAAAATATTAATGTGAATAACATTGCAGTAGGCATTATGGATACGGAGATGATCCGTGAGAATTTGCGCAATAATGCGGAATATTATCTTAATCGTATACCAAATGGTCGCGTCGCTTCTCCATCCGAAATTGCAGATATCGGGGTATTTTTAGTTTCACAAAAAGCGAGTTATATGACTGGTGCAACCATTGATGTGACCGGTGGCATGTTAATGCGTTAAGTAAAAGGGGAAAGAAAATGAAATGCCTTGCGATTGCCGATTTATTCATTAAAAAGAATACGATGGATTTAGGCTTAGAGAAATTACGTAATAACGGTATTGATGTGACGGTTAATCAGTGGACACACAGCTCCATCGAAAAGCTTCAAGAAGATAACTTACAAATTGAGCAGCATGGTTCAGAAGCGGTAATTTTACCCGTTGAACTGTATACAAGTGCACAAGATGCTGAATTAGTGGTCACCCAATTTGCGCCAATAAATAAAGCGGTGATTGATAGTTTGCCAAAACTAAAATATATCGGGGTACTGCGTGGCGGTATTGAAAATATTAATGTTGAATATGCGAAAAGCAAGGGAATTAAGGTGTTCAATACACCAGGGCGTAATGCGCGTAGTGTCGCTGAGTTTACTGTCGGGTTAATGTTATCTGAGACGCGTAATATTGCCCGAGCACATGACGCACTTAAAGATAAGCATTGGCGTAAAGATTTTCCTAATGCAGATGTTATTCCCGAAATAGGCGGGAAAATAATAGGGTTAGTCGGTTTTGGGCATATTGCACAGTTAGTTGCTAAATTTTTATCCGGTTTTGGGTGTACAATTTTATATTATGATAAATATGTGAGCGATATTGCTGGGTTTACTAAAGTTGAAACCTTAGAAGAATTAGTTTCCCAAGCGGATATTATTTCCTTACATGCAAGGCTATCCAGCGAAACACAAAATTTAATTAATAAAAAACATTTTGATTTAATGAAAAAGACCACCACTATTATTAATACGGCGCGGTCAGGTTTAATTAATGAAAGTGATTTGATTGAAGCATTAAAGAATGGAAGAATCATGGGGGCGGCAATTGATACCTTTGATGATGAACCACTAAAAGATAATAGTGAATTTTATTTATTAGATAATATCACTATCACACCTCATATGGCGGGGAGTACTCTTGATGCATTTAGCAATACACCAAAATTATTTTCAGAGTTATTTCTGAAGGAAATAAAATAGAGTTATTAAATTAAAATAAAAATTTAATATTAAACGATAGAATGCGTGCTATTACCATGCATTCTATTTCAAATCCTTTTACGTGAGAAAATGCTATGGATATTATCAATAGTATTATAGGCCTTGGTGCATCTGTCATGATGCCCATTATTTTCTTTATTATTGCATTATGTTTTGGCGTAAGAGTAGGTACAGCATTTAAAGCAGGGATGCTTGTGGGAATTGGCTTCGTCGGCGTTGGATTGGTAATTAATTTATTATTATCTAATCTTGGCCCTGCATCGCAATCAATGGTAGAGAAAATGGGGTTAAACCTAACGGTTGTTGATACAGGTTGGCCTACGGCATCAACGATTGGGTGGGGCTCTCCGATTATGTTACCGGTAGTCGTAGGCTTTATTGTGATAAACCTATTAATGGTTGTTTTTAAAATGACAAAAACCATTAATATCGATATTTTTAATTATTGGATCTTCTTACTTGTTGGTTCAGTCGTTTACGCAGGTACTGAAAGTTATTGGCTCTCAATTGGTATCACCTATGTTATTTTTATTTTAACATTAGTTGCTGCGGATATTACTGCGCCTTATTTACAGCGAAACTATAATTTAAAAGGAATTTCGTTCCCGCATTTAACTTGTATCATGTATGTTCCCTTTGGAATAGCAACTAATTATATTATTGAAAAAATACCGGGGGTTTCTAAAATTAACTTAGAACCCGAAACGATCAATAAAAAATTTGGTGTTTTTGGCGAGCCATTAACACTCGGGTTTATTCTTGGTTTAGTTTTAGCATTAATGGCAGGTTATAGCATTAGTGAGTCTGTTGCGTTGGCCGTTACTGTATCTGCTGCAATGTTATTGCTACCTAAAATGATCGAAATATTAGTTCAAGGTTTATTAATTGTACGAGATGCCGTTGAAGCTAAATTGAAAAAAGTATTTCCTAATCGAGACTTCTATATAGGAATGGATACCGCTTTATTAATTGGAGAGCCATCAGTATTAGCGACAGGGCTTTTACTCATCCCAATGGCAATTGTGCTCGCATTTATTTTACCGGGTAATAAAGTATTACCTTTCGTTGACCTTGCTTCATTAATGTTTTTATTAGCAATGGTTACGCCTTTCTGTAAGCGTAATATGTTTAGAATGTTTATTTGTGGAACACTTGTCCTTACATCTATTTATTATGTTGGGACAGATATTTCTAAAGAGTATACACAGGCGGCAGTTAATTCAAATATCCCTGTCCCAGAAGGTATTTCTGAAATGACAAACATTGTCGGTGGGGCAACAACACCAGCAGGTTGGGTGGCTGTTAAAGTCGGGGAGATGATAGCAAACTAGTCAATCATCCAGTAGGTGTTTTTATTTATGGTTAAAAACACCTACTGTGACTTCTTAATTTTTATCCACACTGTTTTTCAATAAATCATGTAAATATTGATTGGCAGGGAAAACATTACCTTGTGCATCCTTGACTTGGTATTCTTCCCCTGTAACCGATGATTTTGAAGCAACGTTATCGATAAATTGTTCAGTAGTATTGAGGCGTTTCTCAGTTTTACGCAGTTTTAATCTCAAGTGAGATTCAGCATCAGTTGCAGAATGCTCCGTACCATTACGAGTAAAAGTCAGGTTTTGTTGTTTACCGAGTTCTGCTAATAATGATTCAGTACGAATTTTTTCTTCAGGGCTTAATGCTAGAGCTTGAGTGGTGACAAAAACACTTAAAAAAAGCACTAAAGCAGAGGAAAAGCGGTTTGATAGTTGGGCTGTAAGTGATTGCACGAATTTCTCTCCATAGAAAAAAGGTGAGTAAATTATAAGCAGCCGTTTAATTTAAACTATCGGTAAGATTCCTAGAATTCAATTTAAGGCATAAAGCGATAACCAATACCTGTTTCTGTAAGTAAATGAATTGGGCGAGTTGGGTCATTTTCTAATTTTTGCCGCAAATGGCCCATATAAATTCGCAAATAATGGTTATGCTCAATATAGCTCGGCCCCCATACTTGTAATAATAAATGCCGTTGGGTTAATACTTTGCCGCTGTTAGCAACTAACTCGCTGAGCAAGCGGAATTCAATGGGAGTAAGGTGTAATTCTTCATTTTGCTTAGTGACAACCCGATTAATAAAATCGACCGTAATATCACCAAATTGAAATTGTGAGTTTTCTTGTGCCGCTTTGCCAAAACGACGTAAGGCGACACGGACTCGTGCGAGTAATTCGCTGATGCCAAAAGGCTTAGTCAGATAATCATCAGCACCTGCATCAAGGGCGGCAACCTTTTGAGATTCGTCTTCTCGAGCGGATAAAACGATGATAGGAATACTACTCCATTTGCGTAAATCACGAATTAAATCAAGCCCATCGCCATCAGGCAACCCAAGGTCTAAGATAAGCAAGTCGGGTTGCCGTGTCCCAGATTCAATCAACCCGCGTTGGTAGTTTTCTGCTTCAAAAACTTTCCAGCCTTCACCTTCCAGCGCAAGGCGAACAAAGCGGCGGATCTCTTTTTCATCTTCAACGATCAGGATTTGATGAGTACTCACAATAGTGGTTGTTCTCCTAAATTTCGGTTTCAATATCAGGTAGTTGTTTTAAAGGTAAAACAAAGTGGAAGCTGGCTCCACCTTTATTATTGTTCTGAGCCCATATTTCCCCTTCATGTAATTGAATAATGGCGCGACAAATAGCAAGGCCTAAGCCAACTCCGGGAATGGCTGATTCTTTTTGCGCTCGAGAGAATTTATCGAAAATAGTTTTTTCTTGTCCATCAGGGATTGCATTGCTGGCATCCCAAATTTCAATATGAATTTTTTGCCCTTCAACCCTCGCCTTAATACCAATTGGGGTATCTTCATGGCTATATTTTACGGCATTTTCTAATAGGTTGATAAGCACCCGCTCTATCAAATTGGCATCACAATAGAGTAATAAATCAGCAGGGATATCAATATCTAAAGGATGACTATGTAAAGTATAGTCTAATGTTCTGACAGCGCTACTGGTAATTTCTTGTAGTGATTGCCACTCTAAATTAGGTTGAATACCACCAGATTGCAGCCGTGCCATATCGAGTAAATTATTGACTAATCGCGAAGTACTCAGAACTTGTTGGCGCATTTTATTAACTTGCTCAGTAAGTGGCGAGTTTTCAGCAGACAAATTCAACATTAATATTTCAGTTTGCCCAAATAAAACGGTTAATGGTGTTTTTAGGTCGTGTGAAAGGGCCGCGAGTAATGAATTACGCAATTGCTCACGTTCAATATCTAATTTTGCGGATTCGGCTTGTTTGGTTAGCTCTAACCGAGCAAGGGCACTGGCAATTAACCCAGTGAAGGTTTGTAACATACGTTGTTGTTCTGGGATCAACAACTGGCGCATATTTCTAGGTTCAATCGCTAAGACGGCAAGTGTTTGATCTGCGGTTGTTATAGGTTGCAATTGATAGGGGACGCTGGGAAGAGTATCGGTGCCAGCTCCTGCGGGTTGGCGTTTATCAAAGCTCCATTTGGCAATTGCATTATCAATTTGCATTGCACTGTGCCCCTCACATTTTAAGGGCAATAATTGCCCCTCAGCATTGGGTATTAATAAACAGCTTTTGGCTTGGAACGCGTTATTAAGGAAGTGATAGCCTGTTCTGCCGATGTCATCGGTGCTGAGTGCTTGCCCTAATTCTTTTGTCATTTCATATAAATGTCGCGTTCGTTGTTCACGATAACGGGCAATTCGGGCTTGATAGCGCATGCCAGCAGTTAAATTCCCCACAACGACGCCAACAATTAGCATAACCGTAAAGGTGACTAAATATTGCATATCCATGATAGCAAGGGAAAAATGGGGCTGAACAAAGAATAAATCAAAGCTAATAACATTAATTAGTGCCGCAAAGACAGAAGGGCGCCTGCCATAAAATAGCGCGATAAGTACCACGCCGAGTAGATAGAGCGTGACTAAGTTGGCTTTATCTAACGCTAACAAAAATGTGCGTGAGAACACGGTAATTGCAGCACACATCACAATCGCCATCAAATAACCGTTCATGTCTGAACGCCATTTTTCAGAGAAAGGTTTTCTCTCTGGTTCTTTATCCCATTCGCTTTTTTCTTCTAGCGCGACGATCACCAAGTCAAGGTCTGGCCCTAATTTGCCAAGACGGTCAGCAAAGCCAGGACGTAAATTAAATATGGGCCATTTACGTTGCTTATCGCGACGACCAATCAGTATTTTGCCCAAATTATGTTCTCGAGCATAACGTAATATGGCTTTTTCTTCAGAAGGGTCAGATAACGTGGCGGTTTCAGCGCCTAAATCTTGAGCAAGACGTAATGCCTTTAAAATGGCTCTGCGCCGAGCCTCGGGTAATTGATGGAGCGCAGGAGTTTCCACATATACAGCATGCCATACACTGCCAAACTTTGCGGCAAGGCGAGCCGCGGTGCGAACCAACTTTTCATTACCCATATTATGACCAATACATAATAGAAGGCCATCCCGGGTATGCCAGACAGGGGCTTGCCCCTTGCCATCACGAAATTCCCGCATCTGGTCATCAACGCGATCGGCAGTTCGACGTAGAGCCAGCTCACGTAGCGCGATGAGATTCCCTTTACGGAAAAAATGTTCGATTGCTCGCTCTGCTTGCCCAGAGATATAAACTTTGCCTTCTTTTAGGCGTTGCCGTAAGTCATCAGGAGGCAAGTCAACTAATACGACTTCATCTGCGGCATCAAAAATATGATCAGGAACCGTTTCACGCACTCGAATACCAGTAATGCTTCCGACGATATCATTTAAACTTTCAATATGTTGAACGTTAATGGTCGTAAGGACATCAATACCAGCATTTAATAGCTCTTCGACATCCTGCCAGCGTTTAGGGTGTAGGCTGCCATTAGGATTACTAAATGCTAATTCATCCATTAAAATAATGGCTGGGTGCCTAGCAATTGCGGCGTCAATATCAAAAGCAGTTAAACGGCGTCCCCTATGTTGGATACGCTTTGGTGGTAACTGTGAGAGACCTTCAAGTAACGCAGCTGTTTCTTCGCGTTCATGGGTTTCTACTACACCAATAAGCACATCTAATCCTTGTGACCTTAGTCTTTGGGCTTCTTGAAGCATGGCATAGGTTTTCCCGACGCCAGCACAGGCGCCGAAAAAAATTTTTAATTTGCCACGGCCTGTTTCATTGGCCTTTACCAATAAATCGTCGGGATTAGGGCGACTAGGTTCCTGATTTTTCATAATAGGCCTTAGTGAGTTTGGCTATTGGCTTGTTGCTGATATTCATCAAGAGCAAGGTTTAACTTTAAGACATTAATAACAGGCTCGCCTAAAAAAGCGAATACACTATTTTCAGTATGAGTATTAATTAATGATTTTACCTCTTCTAGTGGGATCTGTCTGTGTTTAGCAATTCGCGGGGCTTGATATAACGCCGCATCAACAGAAATATTGGGGTCTAATCCACTGGCAGAGGCTGTTAATAAATCAACAGGGATGCTCTTGTCAGCCGCTGGGTTTTCTGAGCGAAGTTGGGCACTTCGTTGTTCCATTGTTTGTAATAGTAATGGGTTGCTAACGGCTAAATTACTACCGCCAGATGCTAATGTATTATAAGGGGCTTCAGCGGTTGCAGAGGGCCGCCCATGAAAGTAATTTTCACTTTGTATATTTTGTCCAATCAGTTCAGAACCGATAACCTGATCATCTTGAGTGAGTAAGGAGCCATGAGCTTGCCAAGGGAAAAAGACATTAGCAAGCCCTGTCACCATCAATGGGTAGGCGATCCCTGTGAATAAAGTGAGAATTATTAACATAATAATAGAAGAGCGGATCATGTTCATTATCAATTCCTTATATCCCAAATAAGCGAATAAACATATCAATTAATTTAATCCCAACAAATGGCACTATTAACCCACCTAAACCATAGAGGCTTAAGTTACGTTGCAACAATGATTGGGAGCTCATAGGGCGATAATTGACCCCTTTAATCGCCAATGGGATCAAGAAAATTATAATTAAAGCGTTAAAGATCACCGCTGAGAGAATCGCAGATGCAGGTGAATGTAACTGCATAATATTTAATGCATTAAGTTGAGGCCAAGTGACAGCAAAAGCGGCTGGAATGATGGCAAAGTATTTTGCAATATCATTGGCTATACTAAAGGTTGTTAATGAGCCTCGTGTCATCAACATTTGTTTACCAATATGGACGACCTCAATTAATTTGGTTGGGTTAGAGTCTAAATCAACCATGTTACCTGCTTCTTTGGCCGCTTGTGTCCCTGAGTTCATCGCTACAGCCACATCCGCTTGCGCTAATGCTGGGGCATCGTTGGTACCATCACCCGTCATGGCAACTAGTCGGCCTTCTGATTGATATTGGCGGATTAATGCGAGCTTGGCTTCGGGGGTTGCCTCAGCGAGGAAGTCATCGACACCGGCTTCTGCAGCAATAGCGGCGGCTGTTAAGTGGTTATCTCCGGTGATCATAACTGTTTTGATCCCCATGCTACGCATTTGAGCAAATCGTTCTTTCATTCCCCCTTTAACAATATCTTTTAATGCTACAACACCGAGTACTGTTTGGTCGTCCACAACAACAAGAGGGGTTCCCCCTAAATGAGCGACTTTTTCAACTAATTGGTCGGCTTCTATCGGGAATTTACTGTGGTTTGCTTCAACGTAGCGGCGTATCGCATCCGCAGAACCTTTGCGGATCATTCTTTCTCCAATGTTGACACCGCTCATACGAGTCATTGCAGAGAACGGAACAAAGGTAGCATTCAGGCCATGAATATCTCTTTCACGTAAATTAAACTTTTGTTTCGCCAACACGACAATACTACGCCCTTCAGGGGTTTCATCGGCTAAAGAAGAAAGTTGAGCAGCATCTGCTAGCTGCTGTTCAGTCACACCCGTTAAAGGCAAAAACTCAGATGCTTGTCGGTTACCAAGGGTGATAGTACCGGTTTTATCGAGTAATAAGACGTCGACATCACCCGCAGCCTCCACTGCACGACCGCTGGTGGCAATCACATTTGCACCTAACATACGGCTCATCCCTGCCACACCAATAGAAGAGAGTAACCCGCCAATAGTGGTTGGAATTAAGCAAATTAATAAAGCAATAAGGACTAGAATAGAGACCGCACTACCTGCGCCTGCATAATCGGCAGCAAAAACCGTGAATGGGTACAAGGTGGCGCATACCAACACGAAAATAATCGTCAGGGCGGTTAACAGGATCGTTAAAGCGATTTCATTGGGGGTTTTACGACGTTGTGCGCCTTCAACCATTGAAATCATTCGGTCTAAGAATGTTTCACCGGGGTTTACGGTACATTCAACAATTAACCAATCAGAAAGAACGCGAGTCCCTCCGGTGACGGAGGAAAAGTCACCACCGGATTCACGGATCACAGGAGCTGACTCACCAGTAATTGCACTTTCATCGACAGATGCACCACCTTCAAGCACTTCACCATCGCAAGGGATTGTTTCTCCAGCATGGATAAGCACGATATCCCCTTTACGTAACTGGCTTGAAACCACGATTTCTTGAGCCGCATCCATTGATGCAGAAGCCAAACGAGTTGCGTTACTTTGCTGTTTTACCCCTTTTAAACTTTGGGCTTGTGCCTTACTTCGCCCTTCAGCTAGCGCCTCGGCAAAATTAGCAAAGAGCAGTGTAAACCATAGCCATAGTGTCACCATTCCACTAAACCAAGCGTTACCCTCAGTGTAATGAGTTACCATTGCTAACCATAAAAGGGTGGTGATAATACTGCCGATATACACCACGAACATCACGGGATTTCGCCATTGTGCTTGCGGTGTGCATTTTTTGAATGCTTCAAAGATAGATTGTTTGATTAATTTATTATCAAATAATTTGATGTTATTACTTTTCATTTTCTTCCCCTCATTATCCCGCGAAACCGATGTGTAGTTGCTCTGCAATTGGACCTAACGCAAGGGCAGGTACAAAGGTCAGCGCACCAATGAGAAGTACAGTGAATACAAGCAGACCAATAAATAACGGACCTGTTGTGGGTAATGTTGCATTACTTTGCGCTTGAGGTTTCTTGCTTGCCATCGAACCTGCAATGGCGAGAACTGGCAGAATGACGCCAAAACGTCCTAAGAACATGGTGACCGCCAATAGCAGGTTGTAAAACGGTGTATTTGCGCTAAGTCCAGCAAACGCGCTACCGTTATTATTCGCTGCGGAGGAAAAAGCGTATAACACTTCACTAAACCCGTGAGCACCTGGGTTTAAGATCCCTGCACGCCCAGCTTCAGTCATTAATGAAAGTGTGGTACCCAGTAGTACTAAAGTGGGAGTCACTAAAATAGCCAGTGCAACCATTTTCATTTCGCGCACCTCGATTTTTTTACCGAGATATTCAGGAGTACGACCAATCATTAGCCCAGCAAGGAATACGGCGAGTAAAACAAATAGCAACATGCCATATAAGCCAGATCCCACACCGCCGAAAACCACTTCACCGATTTGCATTAACCACATCGGCACCATGCCACCCATCGCAGTAAAGGAATCATGCATTGCATTAACAGCACCGCAAGAGGCAGCTGTTGTTACAACAGCGAATAATGCGGAGCCTAAGATACCAAAGCGGCTTTCTTTTCCTTCCATATTGGCAGTGGTAGTCGCATGGAATTCACTTAAAAATGGATTACCAACATACTCTGCTTTGATAACCGCTATGGCAGCAACGACAAAAATAATCCCCATCACCCATAGCAGAGTGTGACCTTGTTTGTTGTTGCCAACGACACGCCCAAAAGCAAAACATAACGCTGTTGGAATTAGAAAAATGGCTAACATTTGTACGAAATTGCTTAATGACGTTGGGTTTTCAAATGGGTGTGAAGAATTAGCTCCAAAGAAACCGCCTCCGTTAGTACCGAGTAGCTTAATTGCTTCTTGAGAGGCGACAGGCCCCATTGGTAATAACTGGTTGCTATTATTTAGGTTATTAACTAATAGGTAATCTGAGAAGTTTTGGATAACACCTTGGCTAACAAAAAATAGAGCAAAAATAATCGCTAATGGGAAAAGTAGATACACAGTAATACGGTAGATATCCACCCATGCATTACCAACCGTTTTACGACCATGGCGTGAAAATGCTCGGATAAGGGCGAAAACAACGGCAATCCCTGTTGCAGCGGAAAGGAAATTTTGTACTGTTAACCCAGACATCTGGCTTAGATAACTTAATGTGTTTTCACCGCTATAGGATTGCCAATTAGTATTTGTGACAAAGCTAATTGCGGTGTTAAAGGCTAAATCCCAACTCATTCCCGGAAATTGTTGTGGGTTAAGGGGCAAATGACCTTGGAATATTAATATAGAAAACAGCAATATAAAGCCTAAAATATTGAACAGTAAAATCGATAAGGCATATTGTAGCCAAGTCATTTCCGCCATTTCTCGCCCTGGCTTTTTTACGCCGCCTAAGCGCCAAAGAAGGGCTTCGCTTTTTATTAGCGTACTCGGTATATCGCTATCAATTAACCGAGCAATACCATTGCCTAATGGTTTTGCCAAAATAAACAGCACGAGTAAAAAGCTACCGATAATTAAAATTGTGGTAGTGGTCATATTAAAAATCCTCCGCGCTTAGCAGGGCATAGACCAGATAAACCAGCAGTAACACAACGAGAACTGCCCCAATAATGGAAAGTAATGACACAGTATTTTCTCCTTATTATTTCCATGCAATAAGGCTAAAACTTCCGTTGTAAAGAAGCTGATAAAAAATAGACCTTCGGTGTAAAAAAAGTATAAAAATGTATTTTTATACGAGGGAATAAAATAAAACAGAGATGGCGAGTTAAAGCGAATAATTGTTATGTAAATGTTGCTGATTTGTTTGTTTTTGACGCAATCAGGTTAAATAATGTAATAAAACAACGGAATTTATCATTTTATTATGTAAATTTTAATTTATAGTGGTCAGATGAGTAGTTTTATTACACAGTTTGCGCTATGATATTGACAGTTAATTTTTATATTATCTGTTCGGTTTTAGTCGCTCTTCTAAACAGTCATTATTTGGGGTTTTAGAGCAATTCTGGAATCGACAAATAGAGTGGCAACTGAAGGAGGATACCGATGTCCACATATCGCGAATATTCCCGTAATCAGGTACTTGCACGCCGCACTGCTGCTGTTACAGCTGGCATTATTGCGTTTCCGGTTATGGTTTTTCATCCGCAACGAGCAAAATTTTATAGCCATTTACACAAAGTATGGGCTAAAACCAGCGATAAGCCCGTTTGGTTAGAGCGTTCAGAAGCCACGTTTGAAAGCCATCATTAATAATTGCTTTGCTTTTAAGTGGTAATGCCATATCCCTGCAATGACCTATTGTGGGGATATTGTTTTTTTTATCCCTCATCCTGTTTTTCTTTTCCTTATTGCCTTTCTTTATTACCTTTCTTTTTGGTTAGCATCCTTATTTACAGCAAATAACACAGAAAAAAAGCATGTTTCCGTTTATGCTTATTGATTATCAGTAAATTACATTCAAAATGATGGGGTTGACCCTATAGCGGTGTAGTAAAAAGGACCACATAATGCATAATTTAAGATTAGAAGAAATCATTAATGATGAGCTGAAAATTAGTGAATTCCAAGATTTTGCACCAAATGGATTGCAGGTTGAGGGGCGCCCTCATGTGCATAAAATCATCACCGGTGTAACAGCCTGCCAAGCACTACTGGACGTGGCAGTTGAAAAGAAAGCGGATGCTGTGATTGTTCACCATGGCTATTTTTGGAAAAATGAGCCCGCAATTATTAAAGGTATGAAAAAAAATCGCTTAAAAACATTATTAGCGAATGATATTAACCTTTATGGTTACCATCTTCCTTTAGATGCTCATCATCAATTAGGTAATAATACTCAGCTTGCGTATATCATGGGTGTGCAAGTAAATGGCCAAATTGATCCATTAATGCCATTCGGTTTCTTTGATCAACCGATTACACCACAGGAATTAACCCAGCGCTTAGAGTCCCGCCTTGGTCGCAAAGTGTTGCATTGTGGTGACAATGCTAAAGATGAAATTCGCCAAATTGCATGGTGCACAGGGGGCGGACAAGGCTTTATTTTACAAGCCGCCGAGTTTGGCGTAGATGCATTTGTGACAGGTGAAGTTTCAGAGCAAACAATCCATATAGCAAGAGAAATGGGGATCCATTTCTACAGTGCAGGGCATCATGCGACAGAGCGTTATGGGATTAAAGCGCTGACTAAGTGGCTAGTTGATCACCATGGGTTAGACGCAGAGTTTATCGATATCGATAACCCAGCCTAATTCTCGTCATATTTCGAGCTGTGGCGGTGTTGGCTACACTCGCGACCCCTAGTCACATACTTGTGTATGCTCCTAGGGAGTCGCTCATTTGCCGCCTAGCCACAACTCGAACTATTTAGAGAATTAAATTTTCAAGCTAATCTTCATTGATTTTCTAAATCTAACCTCGGCGGTGTTGGCTACACTCGCGACCCCTAGTCACATACTTGTGTATGCTCCTAGGGAGTCGCTCATTTGCCGCCTAGCCACAACTCGAACTATTTAGAGAATTAAATTTTCAAGTTAATCTTCATTGAGTTTCTAATTCTAACCTTGGCGGTGTTGGCTATGCTCTTAGGGAGTCGCTCATTTGCCGCCTAGCCACAACTCGAACTATT